>ERZ842401.1312-NODE-1312-length-35887-cov-4.458585_pt1 | contig 35887 bp, 32 predicted proteins | sample MGYA00521270_ERZ842401 | MGnify/ENA primary metagenome ERZ842401 (study PRJEB31892, sample SAMEA3878208) | bioreactor metagenome | biome: Moose rumen | place: Sweden | collected 2011-10 | study: EMG produced TPA metagenomics assembly of the PRJEB12797 data set...
CCTACACGACGCTCTTCCGATCTTAAAAATATCGCTGATGTATTAGATATGACAGTTGATGAAGCTTGCGATTTCTTTAAAAACATTCCAAATATTTATAATAAATTAAAAACATTAGATGATGTTGGACTGGGATATATTAAACTTGGCCAGCCTTCCACAACTCTTTCAGGTGGAGAAGCTCAAAGAGTTAAACTTGCAACCGAATTATCAAAAAAGATAAGTGATAAAACTATTTATTTACTTGATGAACCAACAACTGGTTTACATTCTCATGATGTAAAAAAGTTGCTTGATGTAATTAATTATATTGTATCGAGTGGAGCAACTGTTATAATAATTGAGCATAATCTTGATGTTATTAAGTCTGCTGATTATATTATTGATTTAGGTCCTCAAGGTGGTAACCGTGGTGGAGAAGTTGTGGCAAGTGGTACACCAGAAGAAGTAAGTAATAATAGTAGATCATTAACTGGATTATATTTGAAAAAGATTTTAGGATAATATTATGAATGATAAAGAAAAGAAACCGAAAAGGAAATCACTAAAAGAAAGAAAAAAAGAAAAAGAAGCAGAAATTGATAAACATATTGAAGAAATACAAGAACAATTAGATAACAATGATATTGGTATTGATTTTAAAAGTGTAAAGACTCGTAATAAACATGATTTTCCTTATGCTCTATTAGAATCATTAATAGGCTTTGCTTTACTTGTTGCCTTGACTGGATTATTTGGTTGGTTAAGTCATAGTTCATTATTAATCATATTACCAACTTTATTTATTATTTCCTTTATTGATAGCATAGCTTGTTTCTTAATCAAAAGATATTTATTTAGGTTATACGCTATATCTTTTGGTTTAATTAGACTAGTACCAATTTCGATAATGTTACTTTTACTTTCTTTCTTTGGTAAATATATTAATTTGATTGTGATTAGTTATAGTGGAATGATTATTACTGCTATATTGTTTATATTAGTTAAAACCGTAATTAGTTTATTAATTAGAGGAAGTTATATAAAAATAATTCGAAAATAATATTAAAAAGGTGAAAAATATGGAAAAATTATACGATTGCATTATTGTTGGCTCTGGCCCTGCCGGTATGACTGCCGCAATATATCTTAAAAGAAATAATCTTAACGTTTGTGTCTTTGAAGGCTACGCCCCTGGTGGACAAATGGTTAATACTGAGGTTATCAATAACTATCCAGGTTATAAAAATATAGGTGGTGCTGAATTAGCACTAGCAATGTTTGACCAAGTCCAAGAATTAGCTATTGATTATCGTTATGAAAATGTTACAAGCGTAACAAAAGAAAACGATTATTTTAAAGTTAATAATGAATATGCTAAATATGTTATTTTAGCATTAGGCACTAAAAATAAAGTATTAGGCTTACCAAACGAAAAGAAATATTTCTATAAAGGTATTTCTTGGTGTGCTATTTGCGATGGTGCTTTATACAAAGGGAAAGATGTTGCCGTAAATGGTGGGGGCGATAGTGCATTATCAAGTGTAATTACATTATCAAAATTGTGTAATAAAGTATATTTAATTCACCGTCGTAATGAATTTAGAGCAAAAGTAGATTATGTTAATACTATAAAGGAACTTGCTAATGTGGAAATAATTTTAAATAGTAATATTACTGATATGTATGGTGAAGGACATCTTGAGGGTATTGAAGTTACTAATAATGATGGAAAGAAACGCAATATTGATATTAGCTGCCTATTTGAAGAAATTGGTAGATCAGTTGATGCTAGTTTCTTAGAAGGCATCGAAAAAGATCCTAGTGGATTTATTCAAGTTAATAGTAATTTTGAGACAAATATTGATGGTATTTATGCAATTGGTGATTGCATAAATAAACAAGTTCGTCAAATCACGACTGCTACATCAGATGGAACTATTTGTGCTCTTAACATTAGTAAAAGAATAAAATAATGTCATTTAGTAGTGATGTAAAAAAAGAAATAGGCAATTTAGAAGTGAGTTTTGATGCTTATAAAGCTGAACTATATTCGATAATAAGATACAAAGCAAGTTTGAAATTATCTAATAATGGTTTAGGTGTTGAAATCATGACTACTTTAAATGTTGTGGCAAGAAGGATAGTATATCTATTTAAAGTAATTTATAATGTAGAAGTAGAAATAATAGCTAGGAAGAAGCAACAATTAGATTATAAAACTAAATATGAAATAGTTTTATATAATCAAGCATTAGATATTCTTAAAGATTTAAAAATATTAAATCCTGATAATTCTTTTTGCGAACAAATCAATTATGATTTATTAAAAGATGATGAAACTAAAAGTGCTTTAGTTAGGGGCTTGTTTTTAGTTCAAGGGTCAATTAATGATCCAGCAACTTCTAATTATCATTTAGAAATTATTCTTGATAATCCAAACGATTTTAATTTATTTAAAGGCATATTAGATTATTATGGGATAAATATGAAAATGATTGAGAGAAAAAAAGGATTTGTTATGTATCTTAAAAAGAGTGAACAAATTGGCGATTTCTTAAAATTCATTGGTGCTGATAATTCTGTATTTTATTTTGAAAATCAAAGGATAATGCGTGATTATAATAATTCGATTAATCGAGTTATTAATTGTGATATCGCAAATGAAGAGAAAATGATGAAGTCTGCTCAACTTCAACTTGATGATATTGAATTTCTTTTAAATAATAAAAACTTAATGGAATTACCAGAAAGAATATGCAATGCTATTGCTTTAAGAACTAAATTCCCTGATTATAGCTTATCTGATTTAAGTTATGAATCATTTGATACTGTGGGGAAATATATATCAAAATCAGGATTAAGTCATTGCTTTACTTCAATTCATCAAATGTGTAATGAAATAAAAGGAATAAAGTCTTGAATGTTTAGTAGAATTTTGGTATAATTGATAAAGATAAAGGTGAAATATATGAATAGTAAAAGTTTAAAAAATAATAAAAAGAGAGAAGTAAGCGCAAAAACATTTGTCTTTTGGGGCATTATGGCCGCAATCGTTGTTTTTCTTTTAACACTTTTAATTATTAGAATTGCCCAAAAGAAAAATATTACTAGTTATGATCGTGTTGATGAACTTGTAGGGCAAGAGATATTTACCCAAGAAGAAGACACTTATTTTGTATTAGTATATGATTATGCTTCAGATGAAGCAATGGAAGACTTCGACAAAACAATGTTTGCTTATTTAACATATCGTCGTGATAACAAAAACGCAGATAAAGATGGAGCTTATAAACTTTATAAATTTGATATTACTAATAAAGTTAATGCTACTTGTTTAGGTGATAATAGTGATTTATCAGGAGCGAGCTTATTCCCAACTCCAAATCAAAAGTTTTCTAGTGACACAACAGGTTTATTAACAATCGCAAGTGAAGATTTACCAATTTTATTAGTAATAAGTAATGGTGCAGTTTCTTCTTATTATAAGGGAGTAACAGATATCCTAACTGAAATCAATTCTTTGATTTCAAAATAAAAAAACTCTTGACAAAAAAAGTTTTTTTTAGTATCATTATATAGCATTGGCATGGAGTAGTACTCAAGTGGCTGAAGAGGCGCCCCTGCTAAGGGTGTAGACCGGGCAACTGGTGCAAGGGTTCAAATCCCTTCTACTCCGCCATATTGAAATAATCGTGTTGGTAAGGAAATTAATTCGTGCCAACACTTTTTTAATTTAAAACCTAATACTAACTATAATTATATTCGAGGTTATTTATGGAATCAATTTTGAATGTTTTGAAATGTGGAGAAGGGCCATCAAGTTCTCATAGTATGGGTCCAGCTAAAGCTGCAAGAATATTTCTTGATGAGACAAAAAATGCTTCATTTTATGAAGTTGATTTGTATGGAAGTTTAGCACTTACTGGAAAAGGACATCTTACAGATAACGCAATATTAAAAATATTAGGTAATGAAAGAACTAAAATTAATTTTCGGTTTGATGTTGTTTATGATTATCATCCTAATGGAATGAAGTTTTATGCCTATAATGATAAACATGAATTAATAAAAGATTGGTTAGTTTTTTCTGTAGGTGGAGGAGAAATAAAAGAACTTAACGAAGACCGCAGTAAATCAGAAATTGAAGTTTATAAAGAAAATACGATCGCTGAAATAATTAAAGTATTAGAAGAAAAAAATATTGATATTATTGAATACATCAAAATGAATGAAGGCGATTATGTTTTTTCTGAATTAGAGAAACGTTTAGTTGTTATGAAAGATACTATTATTAGAGGAATAAAAGCAGAAGGTTTGCTTCCAGGTCCTTTAAAACTTAAACGTAAAGCTAAAGAAATGTATCAAAAATATTCGCTTAATCATGATCCTAATACATTATTATTTGCTTTAGCTCTTGCCACATCTGAAGAAAATGCTAGTGGTGGAGTAATTGTTACTGCTCCAACATGTGGAGCAAGTGGTGTTGTTCCAGCAGTATTATTTAAAGAATATTTTTATAATAACGCAAGTATGAGTGAACTAGCAAAAGCTTTAGGGGTTTGTGGACTAATATGTGATATCGTGAAAACAAATGGATCGATTAGTGGAGCTGAAGTAGGTTGCCAAGGGGAAGTAGGAGTTGCCTGTAGTGCTGCTGCAGCAGGACTAACTTATCTTAAAGGTGGAAATATTTATAATATTGAATATGCAAGTGAAATAGCTCTTGAACATCACTTAGGAATGACATGTGATCCAATTGAGGGATTAGTACAAATCCCATGCATTGAAAGAAATGCTATGGCTGCTCAATTCGCTATTTCTTGTTCTAATTATGCTTTATTATCACCAACACTTCATTATGTATCTTTTGATAGTGTTATCCAAGTAATGATGGATACAGGCAAAGATTTGAATAGTAAATATCGAGAAACATCAACTGGTGGATTAGCATTAAAGGTGAGAAAATAATGAAAACTTATGCACTTAGACTAAAAAAAGGTGATAAATTAAAAGAAAGTATTCTCGATGTTTGTATCAAAGAAAAGATTAAAGCAGGCGTAGTTATATCTTCTGTTGGATCATTAGATAAGGCATATATTCGTGGGGCAACCGGTGAAGTAGTTAAAGAATTTAATATGCCACTAGAAATTATAAGTTTAAATGGTACTGTATCTTACGAAAGGATTCATTTACATATCTCAGTTAGCGATAAAGATTATAATGTTTACGGTGGTCATTTAATGAATGGTTGCATTGTAAATACAACTGTAGAATTAGTCATTTTAGTTCTTGATAATTATCAATTTGCAAGTGAATTTGACGAGTCAACTGGTTATAACGAAATCAAGATAATTGATATTGACAAGGAATATTAATTATATTATAATTTTCATGTTTTATAAAGGTGAATTATGTTAATTGCTTCAATTATTATTTTTGTTATTACATATATTTGTATGTTTGTCTTTCAAAAATATCGACCATATATTGCTTTACTTTCAGCAACTATTTTTGTTATTTTAGGTTATGTAAATAAAGCATTTGGTTTAAAAGAAATGTTTACACAATACATTGATTTTAACGTTTTATTGATGATTGTGGGGACGATGATTACAGTATCTTTAATGATTGATTCAAAAATGCCTTCATTAATGGCTGATATACTAATTGAAAAAGTTCCAAATATCATGTGGGCGATAGTTGTTCTTAGTTTGTTTGCTGGGATTGTTTCCGCATTCATTGATAATGTGGCAACAGTATTAATGATTGCTCCAATTGCTTTAGAAATATCAAAGAAGAAAAACATTAATCCTGTTGGAATGATTATTGCTATTGCGGTATCAAGTAATTTACAAGGTGCTGCAACTTTAGTAGGTGATACTACATCAATATTACTTGGTGGTTATGCTAACATGAATTTCCTTGATTTCTTCTTTATTGAAGGAAAACCAAGTATTTTCTTTGCAACAGAAATTGGTGCTTTATGTTCAGCATTATTACTATTTATTATCTTTAGAAAAGAGAAACAGCCAATTGAAGCTGGTGAAAGAACTGAAGTAAATGATTACGTTCCAACAATCCTTTTAGGATTAACTGTTATTGCTTTAATAGTTGCATCATTTTTTAATATTGATTTTGCATTATTAAATGGTACTATTTGTATGAGTTTTGCTATTATAGGTTTAATTTATACAGTTATTAAAAATAAAACATTTAAAGCCCTTGCAAAACCAATAAAAGATATTGACTATCAAACAGTATTATTGTTATTTGGTTTATTTATTGTTATTGGTGGTATTACAGAATTTGGCGTTATTGATGCAATTGCTAAACTTTTTAACAAAATTAGTGGTGGTAATTTATTCTTAATGTACACTATTATTGTTTGGTTAAGTGTAGTATTTTCTGCTTTCATCGATAATATTCCATACGTAGCCACAATGTTACCAGTAGTAAGTAAAATTGGTTTATCATTTGGTCTTGCCAATCCATTACTTCTATATTTTGGTTTGTTATGTGGAGCAACTTTAGGTGGCAATTTAACACCAATTGGGGCAAGTGCCAATATCACAGCGATTGGTATTTTACGTAAAGAAGGATATGAGGTAAAGAACTCTGACTTTTTAAAGATTGGTGTACCATTTACTCTAGCTGCTGTTATCCCTGCATATATATTTATTTGGTTTGTTTTTAAACCATAAGAATAGAGCATTGTTGCTCTTTTCTTTTGCATTAATTTATGGTAAAATAATAAAATAAAAAAGGTGCTTATTATGAAAAAAGGAATTCTATCTTTACCAGAAAAATATTATTTAGTTATTGGCGACCGATTTGAATTATTCTATCGGGGAGTAATAAGGATGCATAATCCTTATACTTATTATTGCTTAGCCACATGCCCTAAAGGATTTACATATAATCGTTATTTTACATATACACCAATTGAAGGTGAAGAAGGTGAATATCCATTAACAATATCATTAATTGATGATGAAGGAAATGTCATTGAATCAAAAGAAACTCGCCTTATTGTAAATAAGCCGGTTGAAGCAAGAAAATTAAATATTTTATGTATTGGTGATTCATTAACTTATAATGGTGTTTGGCCAATGGTCGGATATAAAAAATATAATGACTTATTTAAAGATAAATTAAATTTCATTGGAAAAATGAAAAAAGAAGAAGATTCTTTACAAATAGGTTATGAAGGATATGGCGGTTGGCAATGGAAAACTTTTGCCATGGAATATAATAATAGTTATACTTCATCTGTCTGGGTTAAATGTAAACACAATCTAACTGATGAAAGTCAACATACTATATGGAAGTGTAATGATTTATTATGGGTTTTAGAAACTATTGAAAAAGATAAATTGAAATTTAAACGTGGTGAAGGAAATAATAAAACTAATCCTGAATTAAAAGGTAAATTTACTCTTGAAAGAGGAACAAATAATCTTTGTGATATTGAAATTGAAAGCTATGAATATAGTGAAGGAAATCCATTTTTCAATAAAGAGAAAAACGATATCGATTTTCGCTATTATATAAAAGAAAACAACTTTAATGCACCAGACTTAGTCTTTATCCTCTTAACATGGAATGGACAATATATCCCATATAATGAAGATTTTGCGGTCCATAGTGAAAATAGTCAAAAGATAATAAGACAAATTCATAATGATTTTCCTAATGCTAAAATAGGGTTACTTGGTATTCAATTACCATGTCCTAATGGAGGCATAACTGCATGTTATGGAGCAAGTGGTTATTATTATGACTGGTATGGTGAGACTATAACTGCTTTTAATTATAATGAGTGGTTAGAAAACCTAACTAAACTACCTGAATATAAAGGATATGTAAAATATTTTGATATTAAATCACAATTTGATTCAGAATATAATTATTGGACAAAAGACACAAAAGTTAACAATCGATCACAAATAACAGAAAGAATTGGAGTTAATGGATTGCATCCAAATATGGATGGATATTTACAAATAGGCGATGCTTTTTATCGTGCTTTAATTGAAATGATTAAAGAGATTAGTTAACGTTTTTAATATATTCGTTAGTTGTAGGTAAAATTTATAGTTTCAAAAATATCAAAAGTATGATATAATACTTAATAGTGGCTATATAAATCTAGTTATATAGAATATTAAGGAAAGATAATTATTATGCAAATTAGTTATGATGATTTTATTCAATTAGGTAAAAATGATTTAGTTTGTTTATTAAATGAATATTTTAATAAAACGATGTTTGATGAAATTGAAGAAATTGAAAATTTAATCAAAATTGTTAATAAAGAATATTTAGATAATAATGAAATACTATATTATTTATTATTAGGATTGATTGGTAATAAAAAGATTAATAGAGCTAAAGGTTTAATTGAAGAATCAAATCTTATAAATAACAATAAAGATTTCTTTTTAGATGATAGTGCAAGTTTTATCAATTTACTAAATGAAGATTATGATTTACAAAAAGTAATAATTATATCTTTATTCTTAATTAGAGGAACATTATTTACTAATGATTATAGTGAAATGGAAATTAATTATTTTGAATTAATTGGTCAATTATATGAAATTGGTTATAGTAAAGAAGTTATAGATGAATTAAATAATGATGGATTAAAAGTTTTTAATATAAATAATATAAATTAATAGGAGTGAATTATGAAATACACAGTTAAAAAAATAAAAGAAGAAAGTCGCGTTGAAATTAAATTTGTTTTCACAAAAGAAGAATATGATGCAAAATTTGAAGAACATTTAGCTAAAGCTATGGCTAATGCCGAATTAAAAGGATTTAGAAAAGGTAAAATACCTCGTAATATGTACATTAAACATTTTGGTACCCAAAGTGTTGATTTAGATACTGCTAATGATTTAATTAACTCATCATATAAACAAGCAGTTGAAGAAAAGAAATTAGATGTTGTGGAAATGGCAGACATTGATTTATTACCAAAACCTAAAAAAGATGAATGGGGATATGTTGCAAAAGTTCATGTATATCCTACTTTAACTTGCAAAGATTATTTAGGTTTAGATGTCAAGAAAGAAGAAGTTAATGTTACAGAAGAAACACTTGATAGTGAAATGAAACGTGAATTAAATAATCATGCGGAACTTGAAGTAGTAGAAGATGGAACATTAGAAAATGGTATGACTGCTATTTTTGATTTTGCAGGGTATGTTGATGGGGAAAAGTTTGAAGGTGGCAGTGCTGAAAACTATGAACTTGAAATTGGATCTGGTCAATTTATTCCTGGTTTTGAGGATCAAATGGTTGGTATGAAACCAGAAGAAGAAAGAACTTTAAAAGTTAAGTTCCCTCATGAATATACTGAAAAGTTGGCTGATAAAGATGCTGAATTCGTTGTAAAATTACATGAAATTAAAAAGCGTGTTTTACCAGATTGTGATGATGATTTTGTAAAAGATTTAGAAATTGAAGATGTTAATACAGTTAGTGAATGGAAAGATTATTTAACTAAGAAATTAACAGCTGAACAAACAGAAGCTAATGATAATAAATTTGAAGATGATGTTTTCAAAAAAGTTTTAGAGAATAATCCACTATATATTCCAGAATCAATGATTGATAATGAAATCGATAAAAGAGTTAAACAATTAGAAGAAACCGCAAAACAATATGGTATGCCACTAGAAATGCTTTTAAAATATCAAGGTGTTGAAAGTGTTGATGCATATCGTAAATTATTAGCTCCTGGTGTTAAGGAAAATATTCATTATGAAATTGTTATTGCTCAAATTGCTAAACAAGAAAAAGTTAAATTAACTAAAGAAGATTATGAAAAATACTATTTAAAGTTAGCTCAAGGCAAAGATGTTAAAGAAGTTAAAAAACAATATTCAAAAGATATGGTTACTGGATACTTTAAATTATTAAAGGCTCATGATTTAGTTTTAGATAGTGTAAATAAATAATATATATTTTTAATATGTTTATATCTTCATTTAAGGGGGATTATAATGACAAAAAAGAGACATTGCTCAATTTGTGGGATGGAAGAAAATGATGAATTGTCTTTCGTTAAAATAGGTAATATGAATATATGCAATAATTGCTTAGAATTTTATTACAATGAATTAACGAACGATGAAGATGATTTTGATGAAGAAAGTATCGATGAATCAACATTTGATCTTACCCCAAGAGAGATACATAAAAAATTAGATGAGTATGTGGTGGGACAAGATTATGCTAAAAAAGTTTTGTCTGTAGCCGTATATAATCATTATAAAAGATTAAAAAATAATTTATATAAGAAAAATGATGTGGAAATAGAAAAGAGTAATATATTATTAATCGGTTCAACTGGTTGTGGAAAGACATTGCTTGCAAAAACACTTGCATCTATTCTTAATGTTCCATTTGCTATAGCTGATGCTACCACATTAACAGAAGCTGGTTATGTTGGCGAAGATGTTGAAAATGTTTTATTAAGATTAATTCAAGCTGCAGATTTTGATATTGAAAAAGCACAAACAGGAATTATATATATTGATGAACTTGATAAATTAGGGCGTAAATCTGATAATCCTTCTATTACTCGTGATGTATCTGGTGAAGGTGTTCAACAAGCATTGCTTAAAATATTAGAAGGAACAGTTGCGAATGTTCCACCTCAAGGAGGCAGGAAGCATCCTCAACAAGAATTTATCCAATTTGACACAACTAATGTGTTATTTATTTGTGGGGGAAGCTTTGAAGGAATTAACGATGTTGTTAATAAAAGATTAGGAGAAATGCATATTGGTTTTAATGCTAATATTACATCTACTTTAAAAGAGGAAGAAGCTTATCCAAAAATAATTCATGAAGATATTAAGAAATTTGGTATTATTCCTGAACTTGTGGGGAGACTTCCAGTTATTGCTCCACTATTAAATCTAAGTTGTGATGATTTAGTTAAGATATTAACTGAACCTAAAAATGCTATAATAAAACAATACAAAAAAATGTTCGAAATGGATGGGATTGAACTCGAATTCACCGATGAAGCAATTTATGAGATTGCCAAAACTGCTTCAAAGGAAAAGACTGGTGCTCGTGGTTTAAGAGCAATCATCGAAAATATTATGCTTGAAATAATGTATGATATACCAGAAAAATCTGGGGTTAAAAAATGCATTATTACTAAAGATGTAATAATTAATAAATCCTCACCAGAACTTACATATTGATTGGAGTTATATGCTTACAATAGATTATGAAATTATAGATGAGCAATTTTGTATTTGTAGATTTGCATTTAGTGAAAACGAAACAAATAAATTACGTAATGAAGAAAAATACTTAGATTTAATTAGTGAAAAAATTGACGAGTATTTATTTGATAAAGGAATATATCCAGTTAATAAAAAGAATACTAAGTTATTATCTAATATCAAATTAGATAAAAAGATTTTAGGTGTTGCCAGATTTCCTATTTTATCAGAAATAAGAAGTATTTCTCTTCCCCAAGATTTAACAATTGATTTTGCTGGAACAGAAATAGAAGAATTAAAAGCAAATGTTTTTAATGATTATCTATTAGATAATGATTTAAGTTATGAAGAAGAAAGCAATAGAGTAAAAGAAAATTCAAAAGTTTATATTACTACTGAAGTTATTGCTAATGGAGAGCTTACTAAGTCTTTTGATGTTATAGTAGAACCTAGGCGTAGTAAGAGAAAATATCATATTGGCAAAACAGTTGGGGATCGAAATTTTGTATGTTGTGATATTGTAGGTGCTGATCATTATGAAACTATTAATAAAATAGTTGATAGCTATCCATACACTATAGATAAATATGAACCTGACATTTTATACAAAAAGACCGGATATAGATCTTTTAGTGAATTTAAGAAATATTATTATACACTTGCTGATCTTTATTATAAATTGTTTTTATATAAGTGTATTATTACAGATAGAATTGTGGAAAATAGTGATTTTACAATGTCTCAAGATTTAATTGATTATTACTATTATAAAGTCCTTCCAAGAAATGATGAATATGGAATGCCTATAAAAAATGATACTTTCCATGAATATAAATGTGAATATTTCTTAGATATATTTGATAAAATGGTTGTTCTTAATAATGATATAATCATTAAAGACTTTGCAAATGTCAACCTTAATAATATTATTGATGAATTTATAAAATATCAACTTATATATAAAGGTTATATCGATCAAACAATTAAATATTTCCATGTTGTGGGGTTCTGTTATAAAAATGGTATTATTAAGAATTTCAAAGAGTTGCAACAGGTATTTCAAGGATATTATAATAAAAAATAAAAATATAATATATAATAATAGGAGGAAAATGAATGTTTTCAAATGAAACAATAAATAGTGCTTCTATTCCAATCATAATGTTAAGGAACTTAGTTCCTGTTCCTAATGTGGAAATGAAAGTTGACATTAGTGGAACAGCAGCTAAAGACGCAGTTCGGGCTGCGACGAATGGTAATAAATACGTAGCTATAATGACAGTTAAAAATCCTGTTTTAGATGCTGGGTTAGATAACATTTATCCTGTAGGTGTTATTTGTCGTGTATTATTGTTTATGGATGGCCAAGTTTCTAAATGTCGATTTTTGGGGGTTGTTCGATGCAAGATAGAAACCTTGGAACAATCTGAACCATATTATACTGGTTTAGTTACATCAATTCCAAAATATAATGATAATGCACAAGAAGAAGCTACATATGTTAATATGTTAGTTAAAGAAATCGAAAAAGGCGGACAGAAAATATTAAATCCTAAAACATTACCTAATGGAATAGTTAATATATTAACTCAAGGTGTAACAAGTGATAAGTTTGTAGACATAGTAAGTTATAACCTTAATCTTGATATTCAATCTAAAGTTAAATATATGATAACTCCAAGTGTTAATCAAAGATTAAGATATTTACTTGAGGATATTAAACGTCTTTCTTTATTTGCTCAAATAGATGATAAGATTGAAGAAGATGTTCGTAAATCAATTAATGATGGACAAAAAGAATATTATCTAAGAGAAAAGATGAAAGCTATTCAAGATGAATTAGGTGACAAAGCTCGTAAAGAAACAGAAATAGATGAGCTTCGAGAAAAGATTTTAAATGCCAAAATGCCTAAAGAAATCGAAGATAAAGCAATTAAAGAATTAAATAGATATGCATCAATAAGTGCTATTTCCGCTGAAAGTAGCGTTAGTAAAAACTATTTAGATTTTCTTGTTAGTCTTCCTTGGGGAAATGAAAGCGAAGATAATCGTGATATTAAAATTGCTCGTGATCAATTAGATAGTGATCATTATGGTCTTGTTAATGTAAAAGAAAGAATACTTGAATATTTAGCTGTTAGAATAATGACTAACAAAAATCCTCAAGCAATATTATGCTTAGTTGGTCCACCTGGTGTTGGTAAAACAAGTTTAGCTAAATCAGTTGCCGCTGCTTTAAATAAAAAGTTTGTGAAACAATCTTTAGGTGGAGTAAAAGACGAATCAGAGATTCGTGGTCATAGAAGAACTTATGTTGGGGCATTACCTGGTAGAATATTACAAGGAATGGTTAAAGCTGGTGTTAATAACCCTGTATTCTTACTTGATGAAGTTGATAAATTAAGCAGTGACTTCCGAGGAGATCCATCAAGTGCATTACTTGAAGTTTTAGATGGTGAACAAAACAAATATTTTAGTGATCATTATCTAGAAGAACCATATGATTTAAGTCATGTATTCTTTATCGCAACTGCAAACTACTTAGAAAATGTTCCTGCACCACTTCGTGATCGTATGGAGATTGTAGAACTTAGTAGTTATACTGAATATGAAAAGTTCGAGATTGCAAAAAGGCATTTAATCAAAAAAGAATTACAAATCCATGGACTTGATAGTGAACTATTCGATTTAACTGATGATGCTTTATGGCGTATTATCCGTGAATATACAATGGAATCAGGTGTACGTGAATTAGAACGTTTAATCGGTACTTTAATCAGAAAAGCTATTAAATCAATATTAATGGATAATTTAGATAAAGTTACAATTACTCTTGATAATTTAGAAACATGGTTAGGTAAACCTAAATATAATTATAATCATGTAGACTCAAAGCCAGTTGTTGGAGTTGTTACAGGGCTTGCGTATACTCAATATGGTGGAGATACTTTGCCAGTTGAAGTTACTTATTATAAAGGTCATGGTGGAATATTATTAACTGGTAAATTAGGCGAAGTAATGAAAGAGTCAGCTGAAGCTGCGCTAAGTTATGTTCGTGCCAATGCAAATAAATATAGTATTGATGAAAATCTATTTACTGATAATGATATTCATATTCATGTTCCTGAAGGAGCTGTACCTAAAGATGGTCCATCAGCCGGTGTCACTATGGCCACCGCAATAGTTTCGGCTTTCTCGGGGAAGCTTGTGGACAACTTGGTTGGTATGACTGGCGAAGTAACGTTACAAGGTCGCGTATTACCAATTGGTGGTTTAAGAGAAAAAAGCATTGCGGCTCATCGAAGCGGGTTAAAGAAAATAATTATTCCAAAAGAGAATTTGCGTGATGTTGATGATATACCAGAAAGTGTGCGCAATGATTTGGAAATTATCCCAGTTTCAAGTGTCGAAGAAGTTGTAAAAATTGCCTTAATTGATTAAATAAAAAAATAGATTGCATTTTTATCAAAATTATGGTATAATACTTTTGTTATTTTATAGATACCTATATTGGAGGATATTATGAAGGCTGTAGATATTTTATTATTGATTGTATCAATTTTATTAACGGCTATTATCGTATTGCAAAAATCAAGTGAAGATGCAACATCTGCTTTCACTGGTGAAAAATCAGATTTATTTGCAAACAAAAAGGAACGTGGAATCGATGTTTGGATCAAATGGATTACAATGGGATTATCTATTGCCTTTTTACTTCTTGCAATTATTGCTTCATTCTTCACAGTACGTTTTAGCATTTAATATAATTAGAAAATATGGGCCTTATGGCCCTTTTTTCAAATTAAGAAAATAAAGATTTAAAAAATTTTAGAAAGGAGAATAATATGGATAACTATGAATTAATATTAGATTATGTGAATAAAGATACATATCTTCCTAAAACATTAATAGATTTATATAATGATATTGATTTAGAAATAGAATATGAAGAATATCAAAAAATAATTAATGATCTTATTAATAATAATGATATCTTTTTAAACAAGAAAAAAGATCGAATTCTTTCATCTAAGCAAGCTAATATCTATAAAGGAACCATTATAATAAAGAATCATGATTTTGGATTTGTAACTAATCCATATTATCCAGATTTCTATGTTTCCAAAGAAGATATGCTTGATGCTATGAATCAAGATTATTGTTTATATAAAGTTACAGAAGATTACGGATTTGGTAGAGGTCGTCAAGCAACACTTTTAAAAATACTAAAAAGAAAATGCGAATACCTTGTGGGGGAAGTGAGATTCTTTAGAGGTAAATATTATCTATATAATGAATCAATTACTAAAGATATTATCATTAGTAATTGTAATGGTGCTAAGGTAAAAGATATCGTTAGATCGAAAATTATTAATTATGGATACACTTTAAAAGTAGAAGTGACAGATATATTAGGAGATACTAATAGTGTTGGTATTGAAATAACTAAGCTACTTTATGAAGCAAATGTTCCAATTGAATTTAGTGAAGAAGTTATTAATTACACCAATAATATTGATTTTGATTATCAAGAAATTAAAAAAAGAAAAAGGTTTGATAATGAATTAATATTTACTATTGATGGGGAAAGCGCTAAGGATTTAGATGATGCTGTTAGTATTAGAAAAGAAAAAGATTTATATAAATTAAATGTATATATAGCAGATGTTAGCTATTATGTAAAAGAAGATTCCATTTTAGATAATGAAGCTATGAATAGAGGAACAAGTATATATCTACTTGATAGAGTTGTTCCGATGCTACCTGTTAGATTATCTAATGATTTATGTTCTTTAAATCCTAATGAGGAAAAACTTGTTATAAGTCTAGAAATGACTATTAATAATAAAGGGGATGTTATTGATAGGATTCTATCTAGTTCGGTTATTAAGACTACCAAAAGATTAAGTTATGAAAAATGCAATGATGTACTAACAAATGGAATTAGTAATAACCCTGATTATCAAGTTTGTTATGATTCATTATTATTAATGGTTGAACTTAAAAACATTCTAAAAGAGAAAAGATATCGCCGTGGTTCAATTGATTTTGATATTGATGAAGTAAAGATTATATTAGATGAAGATGGAAAAGTATTTGATGTTAAGAAAATTGAACGTGGTGAAAGTGAATGTATTATCGAAGAATTCATGATTGTAAGTAACGAAACGGTTGCTGAAATGATAAATGAGATGTCACTTCCTTTTATTTATCGTGTTCATGATAAACCTGATAATATTAAATTTAATGAACTAAAAACCATTGTAAAAGGACTTGGATATCATTTAGGTGGAGCATATTCAAAAGAGATTCAAAAGCTTTTAGAACATATTGATAACAATAATAATTACTTAAAAGATACGATACTTAGGTTAATGGCTAAAGCTATTTATAGTACTAATAATATTGGTCACTTTGGTCTTGCAAGTTCTTGTTATACTCACTTTACATCGCCAATAAGACGTTATCCTGATTTAATAGTACATAGACTTATTAGGAAATATTTATTTAATAATGATAATGTTTTATCTTTTGATGATGCGATTGTTTTGGAAAATAAACTGGCAAATATTGCATCGATTTCCAGTGAAAAAGAAAAAGTAAGCAATGAATTAGAATTTAAAGTTAATGATATGAAATTAGCTGAATATATGGAAAAGTTTATTGGGACGATATATTTTGGAACAATTGTCAGTATTCATAAATTTGGTATATTTGTATCAATTGGCAATACTATTGAAGGATTAATAAATAATAGGAATCTAAATGATAATTATTATGTATATAATTCTGATAGTGGTATTTATCACAATAAGATTACTAAAGATAATTTATTAGTAGGCAAAGAAGTAAAAGTTAAACTAATTAAAGCCAATCGAAAAAATGGTGAAATTGATTTTAATTTAGTGTATAATATTTATAAAGGTGCTAATTATGGGAAAAGTAAAAGTCATCGCAAGAAATAAAAATGCCTATCATGATTATAATATATTAGAAGAACTAGAATGTGGAATTGTTTTAGTTGGAACAGAAATTAAATCGATTAGGTTAGGCAAAGTATCAATTAATGAAAGTTATTGTCAGATAAAGAATAATAAACTTTTAATTTTTGATATGAATATATCTTTTTATGATCAAGGGAATATCTTTAATCATAAAGAGAAAAGAGATCGTGAATTATTAGCCCATAAAAAAGAAATAAGAAAGCTTGGACAAAAAGTTAAATTAGAAGGATTAACTATTATTCCTTTATCAGTTTATTTAAAAGATGGTTTATGTAAAGTTAATATTGCTCTTGCTAAGGGTAAGAAGAACTATGATAAACGAGAAGATTTGAAGAAAGAAGATGCACGTAAGAGTGTTAAAAGGTATATTTAAATGAAAGTCAATGTAATTGGCGCTGGTCTTGCCGGAAGTGAAGCGGCTTGGCAACTTGCAAAAAGAGGAATTAATGTTGATCTATATGAGATGAGGCCAAAGAAATATACTAGTGCTCATAAGACTAGTGGGTTTGCCGAACTTATCTGTTCTAATAGTTTTCGGGCAGCTTCTATTGATAATGCGGTCGGATTGCTTAAAGAAGAGATGAGAAGAATTGGATCTTTAATTATGGAAGCGGCCGATAAAACAAGAATTGAAGCAGGTGGAGCTTTAGCTGTAGATAGAGATTTATTTTCAATGTATGTTACTAATAAGATTAAAGAAAATAAATTAATTAATGTTATCGAAGAAGAAGTAACCGAAATACCTGATGGACCGACAATTATTGCTAGTGGTCCACTTACAAGTGATAGCTTATCGAGTGCTATTAAAGATTTTATTGGTGAAGATTATTTATATTTCTTTGATTCAGTTGCTCCAATTATTCAAATAGATTCAGTTGATAAAAGTAAAGTTTATTTAAAAAGTCGATATGATAAAGGTGAAGCTTGTTATTATAATTGTCCAATGACAAAAGAAGAATTCACAAACTTTTATAATGAACTAATCCACGCTGAAAGGGTTACTCCTCATGATTTTGAACTAAAAGTTTTTGAAGGTTGTATGGCAGTTGAAGATATGGCATCAAGAGGAGAAAATACATTATTATTTGGTCCAATGAAACCAGTTGGGTTACGCATTCCTGGGACTGATATTACTCCTTATGCGGTTGTACAATTAAGACAAGATAATGTTAGTAAGACATTATATAATATGGTTGGATTCCAAACTCATCTTAAGTGGCCTGAGCAACAAAGAGTGTTTAGAATGATACCAGGGCTTGAGAATGCGGAATTTGTAAGATACGGTGTAATGCATCGAAACACTTTTATTAATTCACCCAAAGTTTTAAATAAATATTATCAAGTTATAAAAAGACATGATTTATTTATTGCTGGTCAAATTACTGGAGTTGAAGGATATTTAGAGAGTGCTTCATCAGGTATGGTTGCTGGAATAAATATGGCAAGAATGTTAATGGGACTTGATATGATTGATTTTACTCGTGATACTGCTATTGGTTCACTAGCTAATTATATTAGTTCACCTAATTATGATTTTGAACCAATGAATGTCAATCATGGAATATTTAACGAATTAGGTGTTCGCGTTAAAAAAGTTGAGCGTAAAGCATTATTTGCAAAAAGGGCACTAGATAAACTTGATAGTATACTTGAGGTATTAAATGACTGATTCAGAATTAATTGATAAATTTCAGGGATATTTGGAAGTTGAAAGAGGATATTCTAATTATACAGTACTTAATTACATGAATGATATTGCTGAATTCTGTGACTATTTGAAAGCTAAAAGATTTAATGGTATCACTCGTGTAACCACAAACATTGCTAGATATTACTTAATGGAATTAAATAGAATGTATAAGCCAACATCTGTTTCAAGGAAACTTTCCAGTCTAAGAGGAATGTATCGGTTCTTTGTAGCTGAAGGATATGTTGATACAAATGTGTTTAATGAAGTTAGTGCACCTAAGCATGATAAAGTCTTACCAAAGCAATTATATGTAGATGAGATAGAAGCAATGTTTGATTCTATTGATTGTAAAGATAGTATTGGAATGAGAAATTATTGTCTTCTGGAACTTCTTTATGATACGGGGATGCGTGTTAGTGAACTTGTTAGTTTAAAAGTTACTGATATTGATTTTCGTAGTGACTTTCTTGTGATATTTGGTAAAGGAAAGAAAGAAAGAACTGTTCCTTTTATTAAAGCTTGTAAAAGTGCAGTCCGTGATTATTTGGAATTTAGCAGACCAATACTACTTGCAAAAAACAAAAAAGAAAGAACAGATATCCTTTTATTAAATAGTCGAGGCGGAGCCTTAACTGATCGTGGTGTTCGTGTTATTCTTGATGAAATAACCGAAAAAACAGCTGAAAATATTAAAGTTCATCCTCACATGATTCGCCATTCTTTCGCAACTCATCTTTTAAATGGTGGAGCTGACTTAAGAAGCGTCCAGAGTTTATTAGGTCATGTTAATTTAAGTACAACTCAAATTTATACTCATGTATCCAAGGAACAACTGATAGCAGAATATAATAAATGCCATCCTCATGCTCACTCTAATAATAATGGTGAAGATAATGAATAAAAATCTTGGGGATTGGAATAAATATCTTAATAGTGAATTTGAAAAAGAATATTTTCAAGAATTAGAAAAGAAAATTGATAAATTATATTTGAATAAGACAGTTTATCCCAAAAAGGAAGATATATTTAAAGCTTTAGAATTAACCAGTTACAAAGATACGAAAGTTGTTATTTTAGGTCAAGATCCTTATCATGAAAAGAATCAAGCAATGGGACTTGCTTTTTCAGTTCCGAATGGTGTTAAATTACCACCTAGTTTAGTTAATATTTTTAAAGAACTTAATCGCTCTTTAAGTATAAATAATACAAATGGTGACTTAACTAAATGGGCTAAAGAAGGAGTATTACTTCTTAATACAACTTTAACAGTTGAAGAAGGAAGGGCTAATTCTCATAAAGATTTAGGTTGGCAAATATTTACTAACCGTATTATTGAAGAACTTAATAAAAAAGATGAGCCGGTTATTTTTGTTCTTTGGGGTAAAAGTAGTCAAGAAAAAGAGAAATTAATAACTAATAAATTGCATCATGTTTTAATTAGTTCACATCCAAGTCCTTTATCAAGTTATCAAGGATTTAATGGTTGTAATCATTTTAAAATTATCAATGATTATTTAATGAAAGATTATAATATTTCAATTGATTGGAATAATTAAAAAGTGCTTGCAAAAGCAAGGCTAATGTGATATAATAATTCAGGCTTAAATAAATATATGTAGCTAAATACACACATAGTTGAGGCTGTCGTTGGGTGAATCCTGTGAATGGGATTTTGCGGGGGCTGATGAGGACTATGGAGGCCAAAACAAAATAAAAAAAGGAGAAGAAAAAATGGCTGTTATTACTAAAAGTCAATTACTAGAAGCTGGAGTTCATTTCGGTCACAATACTCGCCGTTGGAACCCTAAAATGAAAGAGTATATTTATGGAGAGAGAAATGGTATTTATATTATTGACCTTGAAAAAACTGTTGTAAAAATCGAAGAAGCTTACAAAGCATTATTTAACATTGTTCAAAATAATGGTAAAGTATTATTCGTTGGTACAAGAAAACAAACTCAAGATGTTATTAAAGAAGAAGCACTTCGTTCTGAATCATTCTATGTAGATCAAAGATGGTTAGGTGGTACACTTACTAATAATAAAACTATCCAAAAAAGTATCTTAAAATTAAATGATATTGAAGCAATGGAAGCTGAAGGTAAATTTGAATTATTACCTAAAAAAGAAGTTAGTAACATTTTAAAAGAAAAAGAAAGATTATTAAAGTTCTTCAGTGGTATTAGAACTATGGTTAACTTACCAGATGCTATGGTTGTTGTTGACCCTAAGACAGAACATAATGCTGTTGCTGAAGCACATAGATTACATATACCTGTATTCGCATTAACAGATACAAACTGCGATCCTGATGATGCTGATTATGTTATCCCTGCTAATGATGATGCAATTCGTTCAGTTAAATTAATCGTTGGTACACTTGCTAACGCAGTTGTTGAAGCAAATGGTGGCACACCAGTTGAAATAGTATTTACTGATGAACCTGTTGCTGAAGAAAGACCAAGACGTCAAAACAATCGTCAACCTAATAATGGTCGTGGTGGAGCTCATAAAGACAATCGTCAAAGACAACCTAGACCTGAAAGAAAAACTCGTGAAGAATCTAAAGAAGAAGTAAAACAAGAAAAAGTTGAAGAAGTTAAAGAAGAATCTGTTCAAGAAGAAGTTGTTGTTGAACCTGTAGAAGTTCAAAATGATGCTGAATAATTTGGAGGACAAATATGAATATTACTGCACAAGCTGTTAAAGAATTAAGAGAAATGACTGGTGCCGGCATGATGGATTGCAAAAAGGCATTGGTTGCTAGTGATGGCGATATGGATGCTGCTGTTAAATGGTTACGTGAAAATGGAATCATGAAAGCTCAAAAGAAAGAAGCAAGAATTGCAGCTGAAGGTGTTTGTACATTCTTAACTCAAGGTAATGAAGCTGTTATATTTGAAGTAAACAGTGAAACAGATTTCGTTGCTAAAAATGAAAAATTCCAAGGTTATGTTTCTCAAATTGGTCATGCATTATTAAATGCTAAAGCTAACAATGATGAAGATGCACTAAATGCTACTATTGATGGCGAAACAGTTAAAGATATTTTAGTTAATGCAACTGCTACAATTGGTGAAAAGATTTCATTAAGAAGAGTTCATTATGTTACTAAAACTGATTCACAAGTATTTGGTGGATACATTCATATGGGTGGTAAAATTGCTGTTCTAGATATTCTTGAAGGTGCTGATGAAGTTGTAGCTAAAGATGTTTGTATGCATGTAGCTGCTATGAATCCAAAATATTTAGATGAATCACAAGTTGATCCTGACTTTTTAGCTAGTGAAACTGAAATCATAAAACAAGAAACATTAAATGAAGGTAAACCTGCTAATATCGTTGATAAGATTGTAGCTGGTAAAGTTCATAAAATGCTTAAAGAAATCTGCTTAGTTGATCAAATGTTCGTTAAGAATCAAGATATTACTGTTGGTCAATATGTTGCTGGTAACAAAGGAAAAGTTTTATGTTATATTCGCCTTGAAGTTGGAGAAGGTATCGAAAAGAAAAAAGACGATTTCGCTGCTGAAGTTGCTGCTGCTGTTGCTGCCGCAAAATAAAACCAAAAACAATAAAGGCACTATTATTAGTGCCTTTTTATAAAAAAATATAAATATTTTTAAAAGGATAAAATATGAAAAAAAGAGTAATACTTAAAATAAGTGGTGAAGCTTTAGCTGGTGAAACTAAAGTGGGAATTGACCAAAATAAAGTTTTGGATATTGCTAAAGAAATTAAAGATTTATACAATAATGGTGAAATTGAATTAGGTATAGTTTGTGGCGCTGGAAATATCTTCCGTGGTCGTGAGGCTATTAAATCGGGCATGGATAGATCTAGTGCTGATTATATGGGAATGCTTGGTACTATTATTAATGCAAAAGCAATTGAAAATGCTTTAAAGATATTAGGACTTAAAGCTAAAGCAATGTTATCAATTGATATTCCTGTAGTTGGGGAAACTTATATTAAAGATAATGCTCTTTCATATTTTAAAGATAATTATATTTTAATATTCGGTGGTGGTACTGGTTTACCATATTTCTCAACTGATTCTTGTGCAAGCCTACGTGCTTGTGAATTAAACTGTGATGTCATTTTAATGGCTAAGAATGGTGTTGATGGAGTATATAGTGACGATCCAAGAAAGAATAGTAATGCAGTTCGTTATAATAAGTTAAGTCACCAAGATTTAATTGATAAATCATTACAAGTTATGGATCAAACAGCTGCCGCCATGTGTAAAGAAAACAATATTGATATATTCGTTTTTGATATGAATAAAAAAGGAAATATCGCAAAAGCTAGTCATGATTATTCTTTTGGAACAATCATAACAAATAAAAATTAATAGAAAGGAAATATAATCATGCAAGATGAAATTTTATTAATTGCGGAAGAAAAAATGGATAATGCTATTGAAGCATTAAAGAAAGAATTAGGACTTGTTAGAACTGGTAGAGCTAATCCATCTGTTTTAAACAATGTAAGAGTAAATTATTATGGACAAATGACTCCAATCAATCAAATGTCTTCAATCAGTGTTCCTGAGGCTCAACAAATAGTTATTAAACCTTATGACAAAACTCAACTTCGTGAAATTGAAAAAGCAATTCAACTTGCAGATCTTAACTTAGTTCCTCAAAACGATGGTAATGTAATTCGCATTAATTTCCCTGCTTTAACTGAACAAAGAAGAAAAGAATTAGTTAAAGATATTAAAACTATGGGAGAAAATACGAAAGTTTCTTGTAGAAACGCACGTCGTGATGCTAATGAAACATTAAAGAAAATGGAAAAAGACCATCAAATTTCTGAAGATGAATTAAAAGATAACAACGAAGAAGTACAAAAGACTACTGATAAATATATTGCTAAGGTTGATGAATTAATTAAAGAAAAAGAAAAACAAATTATGGAAATATAATTGAGGGAGTATCTACTCCCTTGTTTTTACTAATATTAAATATACTTAATAAAAAAATTTAAAATTCTTTTTTTAAAAATATTTTATTTTAATAATTAAAAATATTTTTTAAATAATTAATTAGTTTATTTTCTTTAAAAAATTATATAAATATGATATTTTCTCAAGTTTGCATTAATTATTTTTATTTGATAAAATAGCATTTTGAGGGATACCATGGATAACTTATATAATTACATAAAGAAAGATAAAAATTATAAAAATATTCTTAATTTGTTTAATTATGAAATAAATAATACAAATGATTTATTTCAATATTTCTTTAGCATAAATAATATTAGTAGAAGTAATAAAATAAATTATAAGAAAACAAAATATAATAATGTTCGTAAAAAAAGCGATATTAAATGTAAATATTATGATTTAGATAAAACATTTTTAATTAATAAAAAAACTAATTATGAGATATTGCAATTGATATTTGATAATACTACAAGAGTAAAAAAAGAGATTTTAAGAATATTTATTATTAAATATTTTAATATAAATAATTATAAAAATTATATTTATTATAATAATATTTTATTATCAAATATATTTAATTTTGACAATATCAAAGTAAAGAATAGTGTATTTATAGATAATTATGATTTATATTTGTTTTCTTATTTCAATCATTATAATGAGATTGAGTTATTAGATTTATTAAAAGATTATATTGTTTTAAAATCTTTTACCGAAATTGGTAAGAAATATAATAAATCAATAACTAAAGCTAAAGAAGATATTTATAAAAGTATTCAAATGGTAATTGATTATTTAGAAACTGATTTAGGTATAATATCTATCCAAGATGTTTTACTAAATAATGATAATATAATTTTACCTTACAAATTATATTTAGATATTATTAATTATGTTATTTATAAAACTATCTTTGGTAAGTTTTATCGAATAGTTAGTTAAAGGAATAAAGTATGATTAAACTTATTGCATTTGATTTAGATGATACATTATTAAATTCAAAAAATGAAATTAATGATTTAGATAAGGTAGCATTAATTGAATTAGTAAATAAAGGTGTCAATATTGTATTTTGTAGCGGAAGGCCAAACTCTAAAGTCATAAATAAATATTATAATGATTTAGGAATTGAAAATGGTTATTATATTGGTTTTAATGGCGAAGCTATTTATGATATTAAAAATAAAAAATGTGTTTATCAAGATTATTTAAATAGTAATGATTTAGCATATATAGTTAGCAAAACAAAATTTATATCTAATTATGAAAATGTTGCTACATATATTTATCATGAATCTAATAATACTCATACTTCTTCAGTCTACACTACTTTGATTAATAAATATGTTCATATTGAAGATGAGAATAATGATATAAAAATATTCCTTACTAATGATTTAGTTAGTTTTAATAATGCACATAAGTTTATGATTGCAAGTGATCCAAATACAATTAAAAAGATATATAATAAATTACCAAAAGAATTGTTTGATAAATATACTATATGCACATCAATGCCATGTTTTATTGAATTTTTTAAGAAAAATAATAATAAATATAATGGATTACTTAAAGTAATGGAAATATATGGTATAAAAGAAAATGAAGTTATGACTTTTGGTGATTCAATGAATGATTATGATTTAGTAAGTAAAGCATATATCGGAGTTGCTATGGGTAATGCTTGCCAAGAAATTAAAGAGTGTAGCAAGTTTGTAACTTTTGATAATAATTCAAATGGCATAACTAATGCTATCAAACATTTTGAAAAGGAATTTAAAAAATAAAAAATATTAATTTTGGGAAAGGAGTAAATGCATGAACAAAATATATGAATATTTAAATGGTTTAGATACTGTTCCTAGTATAATCATTTCGATTGCTTTTATGCTTTTCCTTGGTTTTGCGATGACGAGGATTACGAAGTTGTTAAGACTTCCTAATGTTACTGCTTATATACTTATTGGAATTATAATAGGACCTTTTGGTTTAAAATTAATACCAAAAAGAATAATTGATGGAATGGATTTCTTATCTGATATTGCTTTAGCTTTTATTGCTTTTTCAACTGGTGAGTTTTTTAAACTTGATGTTCTGAAGAAAAATGGTGGTAAAGTTATAGTTATAACAGTGTTTGAGGCCTTGATGGCATCAGTCTTTATATTCATTTTAACTTACTTTATATTACATTTGAATCTTGCATTTTCAATAGTTCTTGCGGCCTTAGCTTCAGCTACTGCCCCTGCTTCCACAATGATGACAATTCGTCAAACTGGAGCTAAAGGAGATTTTGTAAATACATTACTTCAAGTTGTGGCCTTAGATGATGTGGTTGGGCTAGTTGCATATAGTATCGCTATATCCATAGCTACCGCTTCCACAAGCGGAAATGTTAATTTCTGGAGTATCGTAAAGCCAATATTAATTAATGTTGTGGTAATGGCAATAGGTGGTGGATTTGGATTTTTACTTAAATTATTAATGCCACAAAAAAGAAGTACTGATAATAGACTTATCATTAGTATTGCTACATTATTTGCTTTTTGTGGGATATGTGCCTTATTAGATGTATCACCACTTCTTGGTTGTATGTCAATGGGTATGGTTTATATTAATGTATCTAATGATGATAAATTGTTTAAACAGCTTGCTTATTTTAGTCCACCAATATTATTACTTTTCTTTGTAAGAAGTGGTCTAGCATTTGATCTTGGAAGTTTAACTCAATCTAATGCTTTAATTGGTGGCGTATCACTAATTGTTATTGGTGTTTTATATTTTGTGGTGAGAATTTTAGGGAAATACACTGGTGCATTTACCGGATGTCTGATTACTAAAAAAGATAAGAACGTTAGAAATTATTTAGGTCTTGCTTTAATTCCTCAAGCTGGAGTTGCAATTGGACTTGCAGCCCTTGGTGCAAGAACATTAGGACCTGAACTTGGTGGACCTTTACAAACAATTATTTTGGCATCCAGTGTCCTTTATGAACTTATTGGACCTGCTTGTGCAAAACTTTCTTTATATTTATCTAAATCATATTCAAACAATATTGAAGATATTACAGATGTTGAACCAACTGTTAATGGTGTTAATAAATCAGAAGTTGAAATATTAATTGAACGTATCCAAAACATCCAAAAAGAGATTCCAGAACACGTTGATACATCAGAAGATGCATTTACTGAAGGTGCGATGGAACAATATAATATGACATATAATACGCGATATCGTAATTGGAGGAATAGAAAATGAATTTAACTTTAATAGAAATTATTGATCCAATAGGAAAGTATTTAGGCGAATGGAGTGAATCGGTTTCTATTGGTGGTATATTATTCAAGTTAGCCTTATCAATTATTATGGGCGCCGTAATTGGTATGGAAAGAAGTAACAAGCGTCATGCGGCGGGATTAAGAACTTTCATTTTGGTTTCCTTATTTTCAACTGTTGCCATGATGATTGACCAATATCTAAGTTCAATCGGTTTTTCTTTCTATTTAGTATCTGCCGCATCTTTAATTGGTATAGCTATTATTAGTACTAATACAACTCTTTATACTAGTAGAAGTCAAATCCGTGGTTTAACTACATCCGTTGGGTTATGGGGTTGTGGAATAATTGGTGTTACAATTGGTGCCGGTTTTTATACTGTTACTTTAGTTGGGTTTACTGGTTTATTATTAAGTTTATCAATATTCCCTCAATTTGAAACATATTTAAAGAATCGTTCTAATCATTTTGAAATTCATCTTGAATTAAAGAATGCTAGTTATTTAAAAGATTTCGTTACAACTATTCGTAAACTTGGATTAAGAGTTGATGATATTGAATCTAATCCAGCATATATTAATTCTGGTTTAAGTTGTTATTCTGTTTCAATTTCTATCACTAGTGAAGAACTTAAGAAATATAAAACACATAGTGAAATAATTGAAGCAATGGGAACATTAGAATATGTTTATTATGTAGAAGAGATGTAACATAAGGGAGTGAGGTTAATGCAAAAAAGCAAAATAACAACTAAAGATATTGCAATAATGGGAATATTAACTGCTATTTTATTTGCTCAAGAAGAAGCATTAACTTTTATTCCTAATGTTCAATTCACATTTCTTTTAATAACATTATATACAAAATCCCTTGGTTGGAAAAAAACAATGGTAATAGTAACTATCCATGTAATGCTAGATAATTTAGTAATGGGTTCGTTCAATATTATTACTGTTCCACCAATGTTAGTGGGATATTATATAATGGTTTTATCTTTAGGCTTATTATTTAAAAAAATAGAAAGTCCATTAATACTTGGCTTATTAGGAATTGCTTATGCTTTTATTTATGATTTTTGCTTTGCGTTTGTAGATGCAATATTTTTAGAGAGCAGTTTCTTAGTATGGTATACAATGGGTATTGTATTTGATATCGTTCTAGCCACATGCAATTTCTTAACAATTTATTGGTTATATAAACCATTAAGACGGGTTATGGATATTTTTACATCTCCTAAAGAAATACTAACAAGCGATAATTATGAAAATTAGAGGTTAAACCTCTAATTTTTTTATTATTTGAAAAATTTATAATAAAGTATTTGATTTATAAAAAAACATTTTGAATTTTTAGAAATTTTTTAATAGCAAAATTTATTGCTATATTATGACTTTCATGATATAATAAGTGTTTGGAAGGAATTTAAAAAAATGGAAGAGAATCAATCAAAATTAGTAAAAAGAATTACGGAAATTGATTTAACAAATCGATTTTTTAAGCCAATTCTTGTTAGGGGAAAAGAATACTTTGATAGGAATAAAGTTAAATATTTGTATTCACCAAGATATGAAGAAGTTGTTGGGGTTGTATCTGGTACTAATGATTATTATGTTCATATCTCTTTTGATAAAAATATAATCCATTATGACTGCACCTGCCCTTATCAATATAATTGTAAACATATTGTGGCGGTATTATATGCGATTAGATCTAATCCAAAAGAAATTGGTGTGGATGCAAGTATTATGGAATCTGTTCGTGGTAACAATTCTCCTTCCACATACGATCTTATTACTTTCTTAAAAAGATTAATCGGAAAACAATATGTTATTAATGGATACGTAGAAGGCGAATTTAATATTTATTTTTCTCGTTTAATAAAAATGTTAAAGGAAACATTAAATAATGACGAAGATAAATATTTAACTGGAAAATATATAACTGAGTGTCTAACAATTGCCAGTTTAGCTAAGTATCACGATTCCACATACACCATAAAAATGGAACGAGATATTTATCCATTAATGAATAGTGTTTATTTAAGTAATATGGAAATAGAAAATAATCTTTTGGAAGGGATATTAAATAATATTAATGAGAATAATATCAATTTACTAATTGAGTCATTAAAAGAATTTAATAAAACTTATACATCAACTCCTATATATGAACGAATTGTTAATGGCGTATTCACTTATGCTTCAATGAACCAAAATATTGATATCAATAGTTTGATTATTTTAAAAGCAAAAAGTTTATATCAAACCGATAAAGAATCATTTATTAAATATGCTAATACATATTCATATGTGGAAGAGATAAGAACACTTTTATTCCAAGCTTATAATGATGATAATAATTATGATAATATAATTTCCCTATATGAAAAATATGATATTGATTTTAATTTAAAAAATTATGGATTATACCTTAATGCTTTAATCAAAAAAGGTTATGATTATTTTGATTCTGTTGTGCAAGTATTTGAGAATAATCCTTCATATGAATTATATGAAAAATTTAAAGACTTGAATATTATTGATGATGAGTTAAAAGAGAAAATTAACAATATAGTATCAAGTCAAAATGATTTTCCTGGAAAAACAAAAATTGTTTCCGAAATAGGTAATGTTCAAGATATTTATAAGGTAATAATATCTAATACAAATGTAAGAGAACGGATTGAAGCAGTACATGATAATATTGATTTTTTAATTGGAATTAATGATGAAGAATTAATCAAGATTATCCAAGATGATATTTGTAGTATTGTGGACAGGGCTGAAAGCTTAAAGGCAGTTACAAAATATTTGGATGATTTATTTAAATTTGAATTAGGTAATATGTATGTTATTGGTTTACTAATTCATATTTATAATAGATTTAGATTATATTATAAATTTGATTATCAAACATATAATTCTTATATGAAGAAAGCAAAGGAGATTTAATATGTTTGATTTAAAAATTAAAAAAATTAAGTCTCTGGTAACATCGCTATCCCTAGTTAAAGGCGAAAACCTTTTTAATAAAGGTTTTATTAAACATGTTTATTATAAAGCAAAATATAAAATAATAAATGATACTAGAATTGCTATTTATGATTTTTATTTAAAAAACTCAATTTATAAAGATCCATTTATGTCATTCAATGTAAATGAGGAAGATACAATAACTGAAACAAGTTCAAATTTCAAATTTAATGAAGTTGAAATGATGCCGTATATTGTAGCTTGTGTTATGCTCTATGAGTATCAAGATAATTTATTAAAATCTGATACAGTAAAATATAATATCCAAAAAGAAAAAGTAGTTAATGAATTTGTAAAACAAGAAGAAAAGATTTACAAAGAAAAATATGAAGCAAATCGACGACTTGAATTAGAAGCTATTGAACCATTCTTAAAGGAATTAAATAAAAATGATTATATTCCATTGCAAAACAAAGTACATGTTGAATGTAATTTAGAATTTGATTTTCATAATTATTTCTTGAAATTAAAAGTTGGGATTGATAAAACTTATGTTGTTCAAAACATTTTAAAGTTTGTAAGAGCAATTATGGATCGTGAAACATTAAGTTATGGCAAGTCTTTTAGTTTCAATCATAATATTGAGAATTTTGATGATGATGCAAAAAAGATTCTAGAATTTTTAATGCATGAGGTTGGATATGGATATCGTCCTAATAGTTCTCTTGTTTCAATATCATCTAATGGAATTGATAGAATATTTGAATTAATGAAAGGTAAGATAATTTATCTAACTAAAAATGATATATATTCGGATTATGTAAATTATTATGATAATCTTAAACAAAACGATGCTCATAATACACCATATTATGTTAATTTATCAGATAGGGAAATAAGCACTTCTTTAGATAAAAAATATAATTTAAAATTAGATCAGAATGTTGAATATATTCTTTATGGTGATAAATTTGATTATCTTCTTGAAAAAAGAAACATATATAAAATCAAATATCGCAATCCAAACGAAAGAGAATTAATACGTTTACTTTTTGATCGAAATGGCCAATCATTTAGATATATTGAAGATGTTTTTAAAGATAATATTTATCCAAGATTTTCGAAAATAATTAAAGTTGATGATCATTTAAAAGAATCAATAAAATTAAATGAATATAAAATTGAATCATATTTTGATTATCAAAATAATGAACTTTTATTAGATACTAAATATTTATGCAATGATACTTTTGTAAATAGAAGCGAATTAGAAAATATTAACTTTACATTGCAATTATATGATAATTATATATCTTCTTTAGGTTTTAAGGATAATAAAGTAAGTGATACTAAGCAAATTGCCACATTTCTTCTAAGTGATTTATCGAAACTAAAAGAAGTTAGTGATGTATTCTTATCAAATAATATTAAAGCATTAAAAGTCAAGAAAGCGACTAAAATGCATTCTCATATATCTTATATGGAGGGAATGTTATCAATTAGTTTTGAGGAAAGCGAGTTTTCTGATAAGGAATTAGAGAAGATTATTCACTCACTTAAAAAAGGTGTTAAATACGTTAAATTAAGCAAAGACACAATAATTGAAGTTGATGATGACTTAGCAAGTAAATTATTAAATACTGTTAATGAATTTAATTTAGATATTACAAAATTAAAAGATGAACAAACAGTTCCATTATATCAATCACTTAAGTTATTAGATAAAGATATTGAGATAGTAGATTATAATGTTAATGATGATTTAAAGAATTTATTACATGATATTGCCAATTATAAAAAGGCTAAATTTCCTTTCCCTAGTCATTTAGAAAGTGTAGCGAGACCTTATCAAAAAGAAGCTTATCAATGGATGAAAACTTTAACTAAATATAATTTCTGTGGCATTTTAGCGGATGATATGGGACTTGGTAAGACATTTGAAGTTATTTCATTATTGTGTAGTGATAAAACCGAAAAACCATCCTTGATTGTTTGTCCAAAGAGTTTATGCTATAACTGGAAGAATGAATTTGAATTATGGGGCCCAGAATTTAATGTCACAAATGTTATAGGTTTAGGTGGAGAGAGGAAAGCAATCATTAATAATATTGATAACAATAAAAGGAATGTTTATATTTCTAGTTATGATTCATTAAGAAACGATATCGAATTATATAAAGATGTAAATTTTAGATATGTTATATTAGATGAAGCTCAGAGTATAAAGAACCACGAAACTAAAAAATCACAATCAGTAAGGTTAATTAATTCTGAATTAAGATTTGTTTTAACTGGTACACCTATTGAGAATCGAGTGCTTGATTTATGGAGTATATTTGATTTTCTAATGCCAAGTTATTTAGGTAATTACTTTAGTTTTAGAAGTGAATACGAAAATAGTATTGTTATGGATGATAATGATGCATTAAATCGTTTGGTTAAGAAAATAACGCCTTTTGTTTTAAGAAGAACAAAAGAAAAAGTATTAAAAGATTTACCTAATAAAATTGAAACAATTCAAATTGCTTCAATGGAAAAAGAGCAAAAGAAGATATATGATGCTCTATTAAAACAAGTTAGAGATATGCTAACAAGTAATGATAATAAGAATAGTAAAATTGATATTCTTGCTTCCTTAACAAGATTAAGAGAAGTATGTGTTGATCCTAATTTATATGTTGATAACTATAAAGGTAAATCATGCAAATTAGATTTATTAATGGAAATTGTACCAAAATATATATCTGAAGGACATAAGATAGTTATATTTAGTCAATTTGCATCGATCTTTCCAAGCATAAGTAAATTACTAAATGAGAATAATATTAAGCATTTTATTCTAACTGGGCAAACTGAAGCTTTAAAAAGAGTTGAAATGGCAACTTTGTTTAATGAACTAGATTCTGATGAAAAAGTATTCTTAGTATCTTTAAAAGCTGGTGGAACAGGACTTAACTTAGTTGGAGCTGACATTGTTATTCATTTAGATCCATGGTGGAACTATGCTGTTGAAGAACAAGCAACAGATAGATTACATCGTATAGGCCAAACCAAAGCGGTTAATGTTATTAAAATGGTTGTGGAAAACTCAATAGAACAAAAAGTTATTGAATTACAAAAGATAAAGAAAGATATTGCATCAAAGATTATTCAAAATGATACGGATAATATCGAAAAGATGAGCGTTGATGATATTGCTTTTTTATTAGAATAATTTGAAAAAATGTATAATTATTTCTAGAATTGTTTATTTACTTTTAAAGGTCATTGTGATAAAATATTTAAGCGTGTCCCCGTAGCTCAGCAGGATAGAGCGTTCGCCTCCTAAGCGGAAGGTCGGCGGTTCGAATCCGCCCGAGGACGCCATAAATATTAAAAGGAGAAAGGTATGACAAAGAAAAGTAGTTTATTTATTTCTATTTTGACAGCCGTTATTGGTTTATTATTTATCATTCTTAAGAATGATGTAATAGGAATTTCAATGACAATCATTGGTGTATTCCTAATCGTAATGGGTGTTTTATACTTAATTGATAAGTTATTTTTAAGTGGCGTAATTTGGATTGTAATTGGTGTCGTTATCATTGTATTTGGTTGGGTGCTTGCAACTGTTGTTATTTATATACTTGCCGTATACTTTATCATTAGTGGTATCATTAATATTATTAATCTTATTAAAGCCCACACTAAAGGAACTAATTTCTTATATACTTTACTAATCTATGCTTTCCCTGTATTCTCAATTATTATTGGTATCTTATTGTGCTTCAACCAAGGTGGAACTATTGCATGGATATTTATAGTTTGTGGAATACTATTATTAATCGATGGTATAGTTGGTATTGTTCAATCTTTAGTAAGCAAAGAAAAATAACAAAATATAATGGCTGTAATAAGCCATTATTTTTTATATATATAAATGTAAACGTTTTACGTTTGACATGTATATGGATAAGTAATATAATAAAAACAAGATAAAAGGAAAAGATAAAATCTATAATGAAAGGTAAAAAAGTATTTAGTATGAAAACTAGTTTATTTAATACTTATTATGCATACTACTATTACTATCCAAGAGAACTTGTGTTTTAAATAAAACATTTGATCTTGGCCTTTTTGTATAGGTTAGATTATATATTTTAGTTATTACATGGGTTCTCTATAATAAATAAATTATGGTAGACAAGTAATAGCTAGCAATGGAAGGTTATTACTTGGGTGACAATCTTTTTTCTTTTATTTATTATTAAATTTTTATTATTAAATTTTTATTATTAAATTTTGTTAAAACTAAAAAAATTATATGGAGGATAAAAAAGTGAAAGTTTTAAAGAAATTATTATTTATATTTATTTTAATGTTTGGATTTATTGGATTTGTTGGATGTGGAAAAGATGACAAAACTCAAGAAGAGAAAGTATTAAATATTGGTATTTTACAACTTGTTACACATGGTGCATTAGACTCAGCTAGAGAGGGATTTATTGAAGGCTTAAAAGCCAATGGTTTAGTTGATGGTGAAAATATTAAGATTACTGTTAAGAATCCTGAGGCCGATAACCTTGCTCTCCAACAAATGGCAACTGAATTAGTTCGTCATAATGATTTAGTTTTAGGTATTGCAACTCCTGCAGCTGTTGCTTTACAAACTGCAGCTGATACTGAAAATGTTAATATTCCTATTTTATTCACAGCTGTTACTGATGCAGTTGCTGCTCAATTAGTTGAATCTAATGAAGCTCCTGGTGGAAATGTTACTGGTACAAGTGATATTAACCCTGTTACTGATCAAATCGATTTATTAAAAGAATTATTACCAGATGCAACAAAATTTGGTATCGTTTATAATATTTCAGAAGTAAATTCAGAAGTTCAAGCAAATGCTGCTAAAGCTCAAGCTACAAAAGTTGGTTTAGATTGTGAAATCAAAACTGTTAGTGAAGCAGTTGAATTAGGTAGTGCTGTTACAGCTTTAATTAATAGTGGATGTCAAGCTTTATATTTACCTACTGATAATCTAGTAGCATCAAATATTGCCACAGTTCTTCAAACTTGTGAAGAGCATAAGATCCCTACAATCTGTGGCGAAAGCTCAATGGTTGATGCAGGAGGAACTATTACTTATGGTGTTAACTATTTCAATTTAGGTAAACAAACTGGTGAAATGGCTGTTCAAATTTTAGTTAATGGTGTTAAACCAAGCAGTATTTCAGTTGGTACACAAACAGGTGATGAACTTGATATCGCATTTAGTCAAGCAAGTTTAGATGCTCTTGGATTAGAATTACCTCAATCAATTAAAGAAAGAATAAAATAAATATTAATAAATTATTAGAATATTAAATATAAAAACTTAAAAGGATTATAAAATGGATATATTATATATAATTATTGATGCTCTAAAATATGGCTTTCCTTACGCCATGCTAGCACTTGGAGTATTCATTACTTATAGGCAATTAGATATAGCGGACCTTGGGTGTGAAGGGACATTTACTTTAGGCGGTGCTGTTACTGCGGTTCTATTATTCCGAGGAATGAATCCCTTCCTAGCCACATTCCTATCTATTGTTTGTGGCTTCCTGGCAGGTTTACTAACTGGAGTTTTGCATACACAATTAAAGATTCCAGCACTTTTATCAGGCATAATCACATTAACTGGATTATTTGCAATTAATATGGTTATTATGGGATTTGGGACTGTAAATAATCAATCAGGTTATTCATCGATGGTAGTTATTAATAGAAATATTCATGGT
>ERZ842401.1313-NODE-1313-length-35885-cov-8.188278_pt1 | contig 35885 bp, 29 predicted proteins | sample MGYA00521270_ERZ842401 | MGnify/ENA primary metagenome ERZ842401 (study PRJEB31892, sample SAMEA3878208) | bioreactor metagenome | biome: Moose rumen | place: Sweden | collected 2011-10 | study: EMG produced TPA metagenomics assembly of the PRJEB12797 data set...
AATGAACGCGAAATACTTTATAAACTGCCTGCACTTGCATAAAAGCAAAGGAGTGGCGCCAGCCTGTCAAGTGGGAAGTTTTTTTTGAGATTATGACATGAATCTACGAATCCGAATCATTCAAAAGCTTTTGGGCAATATAAGCATAGATATCAGAACTTTTTTCTTGCCATTTAGCACATACACTATCAGCCATAGCTTCGGTAGGAACTGTTATATTAAGATTTATGATATCTTCTCCAAGTTCTTTTACGATAAGCCTTGCAACATACTGTCCATCAGAACGTTTATTGTAATCAGCGAGAATCGATGATTCATTACGAAGCCTTATTTTATTATCCTTAAGATAAGAATCTATCTGAAGTCTAATCTCCGGATTCATCTGACCTATAAAAAAATGAAGCGCTTCTTCTCCTGCCTCTGTAATCTCCAAAAAAGTCCTGTTGCGTTCCTTATCTTCAATTACAAGCTTCTGTTCGTTAAGCTCTCCAAAAGCCTCCTGCAAAGTCATAAACGTAGTGTATTCGTTCCCTAGTATAAAGTCATAAATCTGAGATTTTGAAAGCGCAACATCAGACCTTTTGAGCATATACAAAACTATTATTTTGTAAAGTGTTAAATACTGTGATGCCAAGTGTTTCTCCTGATGATTAAAAATTCTCCAAAAACTTTTTTGTCAATGTTTATTTTCAATATTCTTTTATTGCCTATCTTTATTGCCTATCTTTATTGCCTATTTTTATTGTCTGTATTTATTGCCAATATTTTTTGCCAATATCTTTAATTGTCTTTATTCTCTATTTCCTCAAGTCGCTTTTTCTCTGCTGCCTTAAGTTCCTTCATATGGTCACGTATCTTAAGCTCATATCCATTTCCCGAAGGTGAATAGAATTCTTTTCCATTGAGCTCATAGGGGAGATATTGCTGCTTTACATAATGGTTTGGATAATCGTGTGCATACTTATAACCAATCCCGTGACCAAGCTTTGAAGCAGACTTGTAATGCGCATCCTGTAAATGGGAGGGAATCTTAAGATTTCCACTATTTTCCACTTCTTCAATGGCTTTGTCTATAGCGACTATAGAAGAATTGCTTTTAGGTGCTGTTGCCAGGTAATTTGCCACCTGCGAAAGAGTAATTCTTCCTTCCGGCATCCCAAGTCTTTCAACGCTAAGAGCTGCTGCCGTTGCCATCAAAAGTGCATTAGGATCGGCATTACCTATATCCTCAGATGCCAGAACCATCATACGCCTTGCGATAAATTTGGGATCTTCGCCGGCGCTAAGCATTCTTGCAAGATAGTAAACCGCTGCATCCGGATCTGACCCCCTGACACTCTTGATAAAAGCAGATATTGTATCATAGTGATTGTCGCCATCCTTGTCGTATCGTGCCGCCTTCTTTTGGATACATTCTCTGGCGACATCTAAAGTTATATGAATCTTACCATCACTTCCTCTATCTGTTGTCATTATGCCAAGTTCAACAGCATTAAGTGCATGCCTTGCATCTCCATCCGCCATATCTGCAAGAAATGATACGGCATCATCATCTATTATAGCACCATATGACCCCATGCCCTTTTTTGTATCATAAACAGCACGCTTTATTAAAGTAGCAATATCATCTTTACCAAGAGGCTTGAGCTCAAATATTACAGACCTTGATAAAAGAGCTCCATTAACTTCAAAATAAGGATTCTCAGTCGTAGCACCAATAAGAGCAATCGTTCCATCTTCTACAAAAGGAAGAAGATAATCCTGCTGTCCCTTATTAAAGCGATGTATTTCATCTATAAAAAGAATTGTCTTCCTTTGATACATCCCCAGGTTGTCCTTGGCTTTAGTAACTACCTCTTCCATGTCCTTCTTGCCGGCAACAGTTGCATTAATCTGCATAAATTCTGCCTTAGTTGTGCCGGCTATAACCTTGGCAAGAGTAGTCTTGCCTGTCCCGGGAGGACCGTACAATATAATGGATCTTATCTTATCTGCCTTTATAGCACGATAGAGAAGTTTGTCATGTCCTATTATATGTTGCTGACCCACCACTTCTTCCAAACAGCTTGGACGCATGCGCGCAGCAAGAGGCGACTCGCTATCGGAAGCCTTTTCCCGTGCATATTCAAATAAATCCATAATTTATCATATCCTCGTACTAAGGAACTGTGTCCTAATAGTTATTACTTACATATGTAACTTTTTTATTTTGCAGCATAGCCTTTATCTTTAATTACGCGGATTACAGATTCTACATAATTTCTGCAGGTTTCCTTATCTTCTGCTTCTACCATTACTCGCACAACCGGTTCTGTACCGGATTCTCTTACAAGGATTCTTCCTGTATCACCTAGTTCTGAAGCTACCGCTTCAACCTTAGCTACAACATCCGGATCGTTTTGAGCAGCACTCTTATCTGTCACACGGATATTCTCAAGTACCTGAGGATAAATAGTCAAAGGAGAGCAAAGCTCTGACATTTTCTTTTTACGTGCAAGCATAACTTCCATCATCTTAATAGAAGTCATTATGCCATCTCCTGTTGTTGCATACTTGCTGAAAATAATATGACCTGACTGTTCACCGCCTATTACACAGTTATTCTCTGTCATATACTCATAGACATACTTATCACCTACTGCAGTCTTGGCATAGTTTATACCGGCTTCATCAAAAGCCTTGTAAAGACCGAAATTGGACATAACAGTTGTTACAACAGTATTATTTACAAGCTCTCCCTTATCCTTCATATACTTGCCATAAACATAGAGGATATGGTCACCATTAACGACGTTGCCCTTCTCGTCAACACATAGACATCTGTCGGCATCACCGTCATATGCAAAACCAACATCAAGTCCCTTCTCAACAACAAATCTCTTAAGACCCTCAATATGAGTAGACCCGGCATTGTTATTAATATTAGTTCCATCAGGTTCATCATTAATAACATAAGTAGTAGCACCAAGAGCATCAAATACACTCTTAGCAATATTCCAAGACGCACCGTTAGCGCAATCAAGACCGACTTTCATACCTTTGAAAGAATACAGACCAAGCGAAATAAGATATCCAACATAGCGGTTTCTACCGGATACATAATCGACAGTGCATCCAATAGAATCTTTGGTCGCAAAGGGAATTGTATCCCAATCCTTATCGAACACGCTTAGCTTACCATCGATGTAGTCTTCTACAAGTCCAATGGTCTTCTCGTCCATCTTTTCACCATTACGATTTAAAAGCTTTATACCATTATCATAAAAAGGATTATGGCTGGCAGTAATCATAACTCCACAGTCAAATTCATCAACTCTGGTTACATAGGCAACCGAAGGTGTTGTTGTAACATGCAAAAGATATGCATCCGCACCGGAAGCAACAAGTCCTCCAACAAGGCTGTATTCAAACATATAGCTTGAACGTCTTGTATCCTTACCTATTACAATGCGAGGCGCTGATGTGTCCTTCTTCTGGCGCTTAAGTTCGCCGTAATACCATCCAAGAAAACGTCCCACCTTATACGCATGATCTGCAGTAAGACCTACATTAGCTTCGCCTCTGAATCCATCTGTACCAAAATATCTGCCCATTTTATGAACATCCTTTCTTAATTTGAACATTTGTGAGATTATATCCCACCTTTTGTATCTGTCAGTAAAGAGATCAAAGTATTAATTGACAGATACACTAGCGATTATACCACACTATTCTTTTTGTAAAAATATGCCGATAAAATATCTGATTGTCATATATTGCCATTTTAAATATATGCTGCACTGCTTATATAAATAGCGTTTCCAAAAGCTATTTATGTGCCTAAACTTTTGAAATCAAAGGGCAGTACTTCATTGGAGCACATATGTCAAAAAGACGATTACTTTTATTTGACATAACCGGTAAGATTACAAAGCAAAAAATTCTGCAGACCCTAATCAGTTTTGTTTGCTATATTACTGCTGCTTTCATTTCTATTGCTCTGGTTGATTTTGGTATTCCTATTAGAATCGACAATGTTGTTTTTGAAATAACAATCAAAGATATCCCTCTTATCCTAATTGCAGGGCTTCACGGATACTTCTGGGGGATACTTCTCGTATACACTATATTCATATACAAAGCCTTTTTGGATACAAGGTATCTGTATATGATGTTTATTTTTACAGTCATGGTATTTGCCATCGGCTACATGTCATCACACAGATGGTTTCTAAAAAGAAGATTAGCTCTACTCGGAGCCTTGATAACCGCTTTTAATGTCGGCCCTTTGTGGTGGTATCTGGTATGCAGAATAGGCAATGTGGAGCTCCTTCGCCCAATGTCAGAAACGTATATGCTGTATATGCTTGGTGCACTTCCCGAAGCTCTTTTATCTTTTGCCCTGCTTCATCAAATATACAAATATCTTCCTGATAACATAAAATCCAAAGTTCCCTATGGTATATACTACACCAGCACGGATTATCAGACTATTCAGAAATCCATGCTAAGTTCTCGCCTTACAACGCTTATCGCGATAGACTGCATAATATTCAGTATCGGAGCAGCATTTGCATCAGCATTTCTCATTCCTTCAATCGAATCAGACGTTATAATAGCTTCCGAAAATAATGATAGCACAAACGGGATTTTAGACGTCTTAGACTTTAATACAAGCAAAACTATTTCAGATGAAGTTGTCTCGAATGAAAATGTCAATTACAGCTACGGTGCAACTTTCAACCTTACAAAGGTGCTAATGCCGACTTCCTACAACACTTTCGTTTATAATAGAAACGGTATTGCCTATAACATAAGGCTCATCATGTTCATAATGAACATAGCAATACCTGCAGGGATTTTCACTAACTTCTTTTCCCAAAAAAGAATTGCAGCTCCCATTGTCAGGCTAACCAATGCAACTATGGACTTCGTTGATGATTCGTACAGCAATGAGGTTAGCGGCGCGCAACATGGAACAAGTTCCGATAAAAGCCATGATTACAATATCCTATATAAAGTAAGGGCTATTCATGACCTTAATATTGATACAGGAAATGAGGTTGAGGATCTGTATCATAGTATCGAAAAAGCTACGGATTTCCTTGTCAATTATGTTGATTCCATGAAAAAAGAGCAAAAGCTAGAAGAGGATCTTCGCGTTGCAACACAAGCAAATGCAGCCAAGAACTCTTTTTTGTCAAATATGTCCCATGAACTAAGGACACCTATAAATGTCATTTTGGGCATGGACGAAATGATACTAAGAGAGTATGACGGAGATGAAAATCTAGCTTTATATGCCGGGAGTATTCAAGCCTCCGGAAGAACTCTTTTGTCACTTGTAAATGATATACTTGATTTTTCGAAGATTGAAGCCGGCAAAATGGAAATTATACCGGTCGAATATGATGTAAGTTCTGTAATTGGTGACCTTTATAATATGATCTCCATTCGTGCTCAGGAAAAGCATTTGGATCTGATAATAAACCTAGATCCGAATATACCTCACATTCTCTTCGGAGACGATATCAGAATCAAACAGTGTATTGTCAACATTCTTACCAATGCTGTCAAATATACCAACGAAGGCTCCGTTACTCTTTCTGTAAATTATGAAGAGCTTGGCTTTGACAACATCCTTCTTAAAATCATGGTCAAAGATACGGGAATCGGCATGAAGGCTGAAGAGATGGATCGCCTTTATGCTCCTTTCGAGCGCATGGATGAAGTCAGGAACAGAACCGTCGAAGGAACCGGTCTTGGCATGAGTATAGTCCAAAATCTTCTCAAGATGATGGATTCCAGTCTCAAAGTATATAGCGAATACGGAAAAGGAAGCGAATTTTCTTTTGCCCTAAAGCAAAGAGTAATATCAGCAGAGCCTGTTGGTGATATCGCTAACTCTTTTAGGAAGTCAATTTCTACTCGTAAACAATACCACAATACGTTCCACGCCCCGGATGCAAGCATACTCGTTGTCGATGACACACCCATGAACCTTACCGTAGTAGTCGGACTTCTCAAAGAAACCAAGTTGACAGTAGATACTGCATCATCCGGTCAGCAGTGCCTTGATATGGTCAAAAAGAAGGCTTACGATATTATATTCATCGATCATAGAATGCCTGAAATGGATGGAATCGAAACTTTGCACAGGCTCAAAACTATGGGTGCTGAAAACCTTTCATTAAACGCACCTTGCATTGCGCTTACTGCAAATGCAATTGCAGGTGCAAGAGAAGAATATCTCGAGGCTGGGTTTTCTGATTATCTGTCCAAGCCTGTAGATACCTCAAAGCTTGAAAAAATGCTTGTAGATTATCTGCCAAAAGAATTAGTACATCTGTTCGGAACGCCTGAATATGCGGCAGATATTAGCAACATGCGCAAAGAACCTGTCAAAATCTCCGAAATAAATGAAGGAGAATATATAATACTAAACGGCCAAAAATTCACATCATCGCAATTGCACGAGCTAGGCAATTCTGCCGGAATAGATATAGATGTTGCACTTTTGAACTGCGGAAATCCCGAAATCCTCAAAAATGTAATCAGGGATTTCTACTTATCAATTAACGAAAAAGGTAAACTTATAGACAAATATGCCAAAGCCAAAGATTTTGAAAACTACACTATCCAGGTACATTCCCTAAAAAGTTCTGCAAGACTTATAGGTGCAACCAAGCTTTCTAAAGATGCCGAATACCTCGAAAAATGTGGCGATGACAAAAATGAAACTGAAATAGTTTCAAAAACCCCTCTTCTTTTGGCTCTCTACTATGGCTACAGAGATAAGCTTTCTCCTATTTTTCTTGAAAAAGAGAAGGACAAATCAGCCCTAAAGGAGATAACAGAAGATGAACTTAATGAATACAAGGATGGTATAAGAGAACTAGTTGATGCCTTCGACTTTGACAGTGCCGAGGCTGCTCTTAACGAATTATATGACAACTATAAAATTAAAGATTCAGAAAAAGAGCTTTTGGAAACCGTCGAAAAAATGCTGTCTTCTGCCAACCGTGACGGAATTCTCGATATTTTAAAAAAATAACTAAATTTCGTTATCAAAGTATGCTATTATAGAACTATAGTTACTTGAAGATTATTATATTGCTGATATTGTGCCTAACTTGAAAGGAAGAGCTTCAATGGAAAAAAGAGCTGTTCTAATAGGTGATTCCAAGAAATTCATGGTAAAAGCCGTCGTAAAAGGGCTTGAAGCTGAAGGATATGAGGTTATAGGTATTTATCCGGATCCCGAGATGCTAAAGGCTACGCAAGGTCGTACAACTCTATATGTTATGTATCTTGAAGAGCCCGTCCCAATTGACGTCATGGAAACTCTTAGAGAGATGATAGATACACAGCATATACGCCTGTTCATGATAGGCAATACCGAAGAATTCGAGGCTGCATTTGAAATTCTCCCGGAAGCCAAAATCACTCGTAAATTTGAGCGACCATTGAATGTAAAAATGCTTGCAAGTTCCATGAATGAACTTGTAGAACAATCTCTTTTGGATTCGAACTCCGACAGAAAGAGGATTCTTGTTGTTGATGATGACGGAGTTATGCTACGAACTATCAAAGAATGGCTTTCACAAAAATACGAAGTTTATATAGCCAATTCCGGTATGAATGCAATCACTTTTTTGGCAAACAATAAAGTAGATCTTATTTTGCTTGATTATATGATGCCTGTAGTTTCGGGGCCGCAGGTTTTCGCAATGCTAAGAAACGATCCAATGACCAAGAACATACCTGTAATGTTCCTCACAGCCAAAAGTGACAAAACATCAGTTCTTAAAGTGGCAGCTCTTAAACCGGAGAAATATCTTCTTAAATCGATGCCGCCGGAGGAGCTTGTCGCCAATATAGACTTTTTTTTCAAAGGAAGGTAATATACCTTCCTTTTTTCTTTTGGTAACTCAAAATTCAGTATTTATGGGTTTTGATTATCTGACATGCCTCTTTTATATAAACTGATTTCTTGAAGCGCTATATTCAAATCCTGCATCTTTTAATTTGTCTATAAGTTCTTTTAACTCAGAATCACTGATATCCATATCATCAGCCAGAGCTTCCAATGATGAATAGTTGTCCCTAAGTTTCATATTCAAAAAAGACATAAGCATAACAGGATCCTTGGGAATATTATAAGTTGACATACCAAATCCTTTCTTTGATACTATAATTATCTTCCTGCACTGGCAATAAGCTTGTCATCACAGACATCAAACGTAATAATATCCTTGGGTCTAACCTTGTCTTCAAGTATAAGCTTTGCCGACATTGTTTCAACATGCTTTTGGATAAATCTCTTAAGAGGTCTTGCACCATAGCTTGGATCGAATGCTTCCATAGTTATCAACTTTTTGGCTTCGTCTGTAAGCCTAATACTAATCTCTCTTTCTTCAAGTCTCTTATTAAGATCATTAACATAAAGATCTACAATGCCAAGTATATTCTCTCTTGTCAAAGGTCTAAACATAATTATTTCATCAAGCCTATTCAAAAACTCCGGTCTAAAGTGTCTGCGAAGCTCATTCATAACTTCATTTTGTGCGCTTTCTTCTATCGTCCCGTCATTATTTATACCCTCTAACAGGCTTTGAGCGCCCAAATTTGACGTCATGATAAGAATAGTATTCTTAAAGTCAACAGTACGCCCTTGAGAGTCTGTAACGCGTCCATCATCGAGTATCTGAAGCATTACATTGAATACATCGGGATGAGCTTTTTCTATTTCATCAAACAAGACTACAGAGAAAGGTTTCCTACGAACTGCTTCTGTAAGCTGACCGCCCTCTTCATATCCTACATATCCCGGAGGCGCTCCTATAAGCCTTGACACTGAATATTTCTCCATATATTCACTCATGTCAATTCTTACAATATTGTTCTCATCATCAAAAAGTGATGCTGCAAGTGATTTGGCAAGTTCTGTTTTGCCTACACCTGTAGGACCCAGGAAAAGAAATGAACCGATAGGTTTTGATGGATCCTTGATTCCGGCCTTTGATCTCATTATGGCTTCTGATACTTTGGTTACTGCCTCATCCTGTCCTATAACCCTCTTGTGAAGTTCATGAGGCAGATTAAGAGTTTTATTCCTCTCACTTTCAGAAAGCTTGGAAACAGGTATTCCTGTCCATTTTGATACTATGCGGGCAATTTCATCTTCAGTAACACCACTGCTTACTATAGAATCACCTTTTTCCTGCTCCTTTTGTTCCGCTTCCTCAAGCTCTTTTGATAGAGAAGGGAGTTTGCCATATTGAAGCTCAGCAGCCTTTGCAAAATCTCCATTCCTTGTTGCAAGCTCTATGTCCTTCTTGACAGAATTAATCTGTTCACGTAGTTTCGAAAGACGATCAGCAAAATCTCTCTCATTTTCCCATTTAGATTTAAGAGCTGAGAACTTATCATTAAGCTCTGCAAGCTCCTTTTGAAGATTGTTAAGACGCTCTTTGGATAGTGAATCATCTTCATTTTTGAGAGCAGTTTCCTCTATCTGAAGCTGCATAATCTTACGATTCATCTCATCCATCTGAGCCGGCATTGACTCTCGCTCTGTCTTAACAAGGGCACAGGCTTCATCCACAAGATCTATCGCCTTGTCAGGAAGAAATCTATCCGATATGTACCTGTTTGAAAGCATAGCTGCACTTACAAGGGCATTATCCATTATCTTAACACCATGGAAATCCTCGTATCGCTCCTTGATGCCTCTTAGAATACTGATCGTATCTCCTACAGTCGGTTCATCAACCATAACAGGCTGGAAACGCCTTTCAAGAGCAGCATCTTTTTCAATATACTGCCTGTATTCATTAAGTGTTGTAGCACCTATACAGTGAAGCTCGCCTCTTGCAAGCATTGGTTTAAGCATATTGCCTGCATCAAGTGCTCCATCCGTTTTGCCGGCACCGACTATCGTATGAAGCTCATCTATAAAGAGAATTATCTCACCTTCAGACTTTGCCACATCTTCAAGTACAGCTTTAAGCCTCTCTTCAAACTCTCCTCTGTACTTAGCACCGGCTACTAAAGCACCCATATCAAGTGAAAAGATTTTCTTGTTCTTAAGCGATCCCGGCACATCCTCATTGGCAATTCGTCTTGCAAGAGCTTCTACAACAGCCGTCTTACCAACACCGGGTTCTCCGATTAGTACAGGATTATTCTTGGTCTTACGCGACAAAATCTGAATAAGTGTTCTAATCTCTGAATCCCTGCCTATCACCGGGTCCAGCTTCTGATTCCTTGCCTTTTCGACAAGTTCTTCGCCATATTTTTCAAGCGTGTCATAGGTTGCTTCCGGATTATCGGAATCAACTGTTCTGTTACCTCTTACTTCTGACAGAACTTTGAGAAAAGAATCCCTTGAAATGCCAAATTCTTTGAACAAGGATTTTATTTCCTTATTTGGATATTTGATCATCGTAAGGAAAAGATGCTCTACCGATACATAGGAATCGCCCATTGATTTAGCAACATCTTCAGAACCTATCAAAACTTTGTTAAGATATTCTCCAACATAAGGTCTACCGCCCTGAACTTTTGGGCGCTTTTGTATAGCCTGAATTACTCTGTCTTTAAAAGTATCAGGGTCAATTCCCATCTTTTCGACAAGGCTCAATATAAGACTGTCTTCAATGGTAAGCATTGAATACAACAAATGCTCCTGCTCTATTTCTTGATTCCCATAGTCATTTACCACTTTCTCACAGTTATTTACTGCTTCAATTGACTTTTGGGTAAATTTTTGAATATTCATATAAATCTCCATTCCGCCGTTTTTATAGGCACAAATAGCTACTACCCCACCTAATTATCATTAGGCGCTTTTCTATAATATGTAACAAATTATCCTAAATAGAAACTTTCAAGTGTCACTTGTTCTATATCAACTATAACACAGTATAATTCCAAGTCAATAAAATAAATATAAAAAATCGGAAACAACTACGTGTCTCCGACCTCCAAATATTACATGCTTGCATTAATGATATCGTATATTTCTTCTCTGCCTTTTTTAGTAATTGCAGAATATGGTATCAAAATTCCATCTTCAGGCATAGAAAGGGTATTTCGTATAAGCTTTACAGCCTTTGGAAGCTGCGACTTATTAAGTTTATCAGCCTTAGTTGCAATTATGACCGGTTCATAACCGTTCGAAACAATCCATTCATACATTTGTACATCATTAGCAGATGGTTCATGTCTAATATCTATCAAAAGAAATACATTTTTAAGAACCTTAGAACTATTAAGATAGTTTTCTATCATCCTTCCCCATTTTTCTACTTCCCCTTTGGCCCTTTTGGCATATCCGTATCCGGGAAGGTCAACAAGATAGAATTCGCCGTTTACATGATAGAAATTTATCGTCTGCGTTTTGCCGGGCTCAGAACTTGTACGAGCAAGATTCTTGCGATTCATAAGCCCATTGATAAGTGATGATTTACCAACATTACTCTTCCCTGCAAAAGCAAATTCCGGTTGGTTATTGTTTGGAAGCTTACTCGTTATACCACATACAGTCTCAAGCTCGGCGTTTTTAATTTTTAATTCCATGCTATTCTCCAAAAAAGGCAGGAGCTTTATGCCCCTGCCTGTATTATAATTTTGCAGTCTTAAGTCTTACTCAGGCTTATCCTATTATAGTGGGATAGACTCCGTCTTTATATTATTTTGCAGTCTTAAGCCTCTTTTGATCCTTGTATACAAGAAGCGGCTGGCTTTCGCCTTCTACTGCTGCCTTGGTGACAATACATTCTTTGACATCATCTTCTGATGGAATCTTGTACATTACATCCATCATTGCTTTCTCCATTATGGAGCGAAGGCCACGCGCACCTGTAGCTCTCTCATGAGCCATAGCCGCAATCTTCATGATAGCATCATCCTCGAATGTAAGCTGTACATCATCAAGACCGAACAACTTCTGATACTGCTTGACAAGCGCATTTTTGGGTTCTCTAAGAATACGTACCAAAGACTCTTGCGTAAGCCCTTCAAGAGTTACTGTAATCGGAACACGGCCTACAAACTCAGGAATAAGTCCAAACTTTACAAGATCCTGAGGCGTCACATTCTCAAGTACCTGACCTATCTCACGCTCTGACTTATCAAGAATCTCGGCATTGAAACCGATAGACTTATGATCTATTCTTGCCTCGATAATCTTCTCAAGGCCGTCAAATGCGCCTCCACAGATAAAAAGAATATTGCTTGTATCAATCTGGATTACTTCCTGATGAGGATGCTTACGCCCTCCCTGCGGAGGAACACTTGCAACCGTACCTTCAATAATCTTAAGAAGCGCCTGCTGAACACCTTCACCTGATACGTCTCTTGTAATAGATACATTCTCACCTTTTTTGCTGATCTTATCTATCTCATCAATGTAGATAATACCATATTGAGCACGCTCAATATCGTAATCAGCAGCCTGAATCAGCTTAAGGAGAATATTCTCAACATCTTCTCCCACATAACCGGCTTCGGTGAGGGTAGTTGCATCAGCAATTGCAAAGGGCACATTGATAATCTTTGCAAGCGTTTGTGCAAGATAAGTCTTACCAGAACCTGTTGGTCCGATCATGCAGATATTACTCTTTTGGAGTTCCACATCATCGACAGAATTTCTAGGGCTTGTAACTCTCTTGTAGTGGTTATATACGGATACTGCAAGAACCTTCTTAGCCTCTTCCTGCCCGATAACATACTCATCAAGAAAATCTTTGATCTCAACAGGTTTAAGGAGGTTAATATCATGATCAATAACCTCTTCAGGCTCTTCTTCGAATTCCTCTTCAATTATATCTGAGCATATCTCAACGCACTCATCGCATATATAAACTCCAGCCGGTCCTGCTATAAGCTTCTTGACCTGATCTTGTGTCTTATTACAAAAAGAGCATCTGATTTCTCCGGAAATTTTTCCTGCCATTCTTACTCCTTATTTAGTAGTGGATGAATTATTTTTTATCCTTTTTGTCCTTATCTTCGCCGGACTCGGTTCTTGCTGTTACAACAGAATCGATAAGTCCGAACTTAAGGGCTTCCTCAGCTGACATCCAGTTATCACGCTCAGTTGCTGCTGCAACCTCTTCGAAAGGTCTTCCTGTATTCTCAGCCATGATAGTATTCATCTTCTCACGAATCTTAAGAATATGCTTTGCAGCAATTTCAATTTCTGTAGCCTGACCCTGAGATCCGCCTGATGGCTGGTGAATCATAATCTCTGCGTTAGGAAGAGCCAGACGCTTACCTTTAGCGCCGCCGCATAAAAGGAATGCTCCCATACTTGCAGCCATGCCTATACAGATTGTTGACACATCACATTTGATATATTGCATTGTGTCATAGATAGCCATACCGGAAGTAATCTCCCCGCCCGGGCTATTGATATAAAGGTGAATGTCCTTTGAAGGATCTTCAGCTTCAAGGAACAGAAGCTGTGCAACTACAACGCTTGCAGATGTAGCATTAACTTCCTCACCCAGAAAGATAATACGATCTTCAAGCAAACGTGAATATATATCATATGAACGTTCGCCGCGGCTTGTCTGTTCAATGACATAAGGAATTAAACTCATTTAATTGTCCTCCAATCTTTTTGTGTCGGATAGTAATAGATGTGCGAGATACTACGCACCACAATATAAGTTTACGCTTTCCAAGGGGTTAAATCAATGAAATAACTATAAAATTGTAATAATCTAAATCTATAACCGATAATAATAGTCTATTGCGTCGGCTCATTCATATTTGAGCAAACATGAACGATTTTGTACACTAACTACATTAGACCTTATAGTTCCATTGTAATAGACACCACGTAAAATATATCGGAATTATCACCACTAATCTTAAGTTTCAAATAAAATCACCCCCATAAACAGATCATAATCTTAAAAGTCTGCTTATGGAGGATCATCTAATTATCTAATCATTTTCAATAAATAGATCAAGTAAATATCTTGCTCTATCCTTTTAAAAAATTATTCTTCTGTCTTTTTAGCTGTTGTCTTTCTGGTTCTCTTAGGCTTCTCCTCAGCATCCTTGTCATCGTCAGCCTTCTTAGCTGCTGCCTTTCTTGTCTTCTTAGGCTTCTCTTCGGCATCTTCTGCATCATCTGTCTTCTTAGCTGTCTTCTTTGTTGCTGACTCTTTAGCATTCTCTACGATGAAATCAGCGGCTTTCTGAACAGCAAGATCTTCACGAAGAGTCTTAAGCTGACCCTCACCAAGAATCTCTTTTACCTTATCGACTTCCATACGATACTGTTCTGCCATCTTCTTAAGCTCAGCTTCAACTTCCTCATCAGAAGCTTCGATATTCTCAGCCTTAGCAACTTCTTCAAGAACAAGACGGCTCTTAATTCTCTCCTCAGCCTGAGGTCTTACCTGCTCGAGCATCTTCTCAGCTGTTGATCCTGTATACTGAAGATACTGCTCCATTGTAATGCCCTGGTACTGCATTCTCTGAGCGAAATCGTTGACAATCTGTCTCTGCTGAGTCTCAACCATAGCTTCAGGAAGCTCCATCTCAGAATCATCAATGAGAGCCTTTACAGCCTCATCTTCCTTCTTAGCTCTAGCTTCGGCATTCTTACGATCTTCAATCTTCTTCTTAACACTGTCCTTGTACTCTGCAAGTGTCTCAAATTCTGAAACATTTGATGCAAATTCATCATTAAGTTCAGGAAGCTGCTTTTCTTTAATTGACTTTACTGTGCACTTGAATGTAGCAGCCTTACCTGCAAGAGATTTCTCATGGTAATCTTCCGGGAAAGTTACGTTAACATCAACTTCCTTTCCAACTTCAACACCTACAAGCTGATCTTCAAAGCCAGGTATGAAAGAACCCGAGCCGATTGTAAGAGGGTAATCTGTTCCCTTTCCGCCCTGGAAAGCCTCTCCGTCAACATATCCGTCAAAATCAAGAGTAATCTGATCTTCATTCTTGACAGCACGGTCATTTACTTCTACGATTCTTGCATTCTTCTCAAGTTCAGACTTGATCTCTGCATCTATATCAGCATCTGTAACTTCTGTATCCTGCTTGGAAACCTTGATACCCTTATATTTACCAAGTCCAACCGGTGGTTTAAGAGCAACTTCTGCTGTGAAGATGAAAGGCTTACCTGACTCAATCTGAACCACTTCAATCTTAGGGCTTGATACGATTGACTCACCACTCTCATCAGCAGCCTTAGGATACTCATTGTTAATGATCTCGTTAGCAGCATCTTCATAAAAAACGCCTGCTCCGTACATACGCTCGATCATCTTACGAGGAGCCTTGCCCTTACGAAATCCCGGAAGCTGGATTTTGTTTTTATCCTTATTATAAGCATTCTGGATAGCCTTCTCGAGTTCTTCTGCAGAAACTTCGATAGTAAGCTTCGCCATGCTCTTCTCTAATTTTTCTACCTGTACGCTCATTTTATGAAAAATTCCTCCTTAAAAATATGTGCATAACAAACATAAACACAGCCATTTACGTATTGTACCACATGTGTCAAGCTTTTTCCACAATAAATTTTTCGAGTGTCGAAAGCTGAGCATTGCTGTACCTTTTCTGACCGCTTACGTCCTTTTCAAACCATGGCGCAGGTTTATAATTATTGGCAGCTTCAACCGAAGGAAACTCAACTTCTGCTATTACAAGACCTTCAAAAAAGCCTTCAAATACATCCAATTCTATTTTGATCTCTCCGTCCACAAATGCCTTGGCGTCGCTTCCATGGCTTTCAAGATATTCTTTTGAAAATGCATCTTCATTGATCGGTATAATATAACGTTTTTTGGTTATTATATTGCCATCTGCCTTTTTGAGCATATGGTCATATGAAGCCTTATCAAGCTCCATATTATACTCCTCTTTGGCTATAACGCCGTCCATGCCTTTATAGGTCATATAATAATGATCATCTTCCTGTCTGACTCTTATAGCCGGATGAACATTAAGATATCCCTGTTCTATGAGATGAAATTCATATCTTTCCAAATTATCCGGAAGCCTGCAAACAGTAAACTTCTTCTCAATCTCCATTCCCATATCCAACCTCAGTATCATTCACACTCAAGAACTCATGTTTTAATAATCACTTCCACAGTCTTCCATATATCCTAGTCATTTCATTTATTCTGTCAGCAAGTTCCGGGGTGCATGCATCCTTGTCCATACGCCACTGCCAGTTGCCGCCAAGCGTAGAAGGTGTATTAATTCTGGCACTGTCATCAAGATTAAGATAATCCTGCATAGGAATAACGCAGGTATCCGCAACTGAGGACATGGCACTTCTTATGAAAATCCATGCAATATCTTTTCTTGTATGAATATCAAGATACTTCTTGGCAAAAGCTCTATCCTTTGAATTGCAGGTCTCATACCATCCTCTTGTTGTTTCATTATCATGAGTTCCTGTATATACGATACAGTTATGCGGATAGTTGTGTGGAAGATAATCACTCTCTTCCCTTGAATCAAAAGCAAACTGTAAGACCTTCATCCCCGGAAAACCGGTTTTTTGAACAAGCTTAAGTACAGAAGGTGTAAGGAAGCCAAGATCCTCAGCTATAACCCTAAGCCCATCACCAAACTTATCCTTCATCGCTTTAAAAAGATCATATCCGGGTCCTTTCTCCCAATGTCCAAACTCTGCGGTAGGGTCACCGTAAGGAATCGAATAGTATTCATCAAAGCCCCTGAAATGGTCAATTCTAACTACATCATAAAGTTCAAAGCAATGGCTGATTCGTTTCATCCACCATTCATAGCCGGTCTTCTTGTGATATGTCCAATTATAAAGCGGATTCCCCCACAACTGACCTGTGGCACTAAAAGAATCCGGAGGGCAACCTGCCACTCCAAGCGGTACATTGTCTTTATCAAATTGGAATAATTCGGGACTCGCCCAAGCATCAGCGCTGTCATAGGCAACATAAATCGGAATATCTCCGATTATCTCAACAGCTTTAGAATGTGCATATTTCTTAATATCTGCCCACTCAGTAGCAAACTCGAATTGCAAAAAGCGATAAAAGTTTATCTGTTCATCGTATTTGTCCATGCACTGTTCAAGTGTCTTCTTATCTCTTAAGCGTTCATTGTCAGGCCATCTGTTAAAGCTCTGTCCGCCATGAACATTTTTAAGCGTCATAAAAAGAGCATAGTCATCAAGCCACCACGCATTATCCTTTATGAAAGCTGCAAATTTCTTAACATAAGAAGGCTCTGCACTGTTTGGACTCTTAGAAGATAACCCGCTGTTTCTGAATGCTTTTTCAAGAAGTTTAAAGCGCATGCTATAGAGCTTCTCATAGTCAACACGTAAAGGATCATTGCCAAAGTCGTATCCCTTAAGATCATCTTCTGCCAAAAATCCTCTTTGCATCAGCGTATCTATATCTATAAAATAGGGATTACCAGCATATGTAGAAAAAGACTGGTAGGGCGAGTCGCCATAACTTGTTGGGCCAAGCGGCAATATCTGCCAATAGCTTTGTCCTGCACTATTCAAAAAATCAATAAATTTCTTGGCTTCCTTGCCAAAAGTCCCTATACCATATGGTGAAGGAAGACTTGATACCGGAAGAAGTACTCCGCTTCTTCTTGTTTTTTCTTTCTTTTCCAGCTTTTTGGCCATGTTAAACCCCCTGAATATTAAAATTTGCAAACACATAAACGCACTCGGAAAACGTTTTCTACATAAATATAACACCTATGTCTTGTAATTACAATTCAAAAACCAAAACTTCGCACCTACCAAACCGGTACTGCCCCTTTACTGTTATGCAAATGCAGACAGTTCAAGCTAAAAGAATATTACAAAAACAAGCTTAAGGCCGTGGTAAATTATTAAATTACCACGACCTTTTATAAATCTTAGTAGTAATGAAGGTCAAAAAGCCTTCATGTTCCACATCTGCTTATTTTGGAATTTCAACTCCATACAAATCAGTTACAGACTTAGTCTTCCAGATAAGCTCTCTCCACTGTTCAACCTGCTCGGGTGTAAGGAAGCCTTCGCAAGTACGCATAAATCCCGTCTTATAGGATGCATATAAAAGTCCATTCTTGATGGCATTAACACTATCCTTGGTCTCAAGATAATAATGTACAAAGGCAGATATAAGTGCATTACCTGCTCCAAGAGAGTTCACAACTTCATTGGTTTTAACAGAATTATAATGAACTTTGATATGATTATCTCTGTCATAGAGAACAAGTCCGGTACTTCCCTGTCCGAGTATTATGATTTCAGGATCATATTTTTGAGCAATATAGTCAATAAAGTCATAAGGATCACTGTCCACCGTATCATCGCTTAGATAAATAATATCTGCATTTTCCAAAAAGTCAGTATTATATTTTTCTTTTTCTTTATTAAAATTTCTCATGTTGAGTGCAATCTTTTTGCCGGCAGAAAGAGCGTAATGAACAAAAGGTCTGCAGAAATTTGCATTAGAAACAAGAAGACAGTCAGCCTCAGCCATTATAGGCCTAACCATTGACATGTCATATTTGGCTTCTCTGACATCTTTAAGATCCTGGAATATAAGCTGGTTCTGATCCTTATCAAAGAATATTATTTCTGAAGGTGTTGACTTCATTATAGGGAGTATATAATCAGTATTGATATGAACTTTAAAATCCGGAGGATTGAACACTTCGATATTCTGATCCTGTCCGACTACGGACATAAAATAAACATTATCACCAAGAGTAGTAAGCGCAAATGCCTCATTCATAGCATCTCCGCCGCCGCCAACATAAACAGGTGCATCATGTATCGTCTTTTCCATATCAAAAGGAATTCTGTCAACCTTAATAACCGTCTCAAATTGAGTTATACCTGCTATGATAATATTGCTCATCTTATCTCCTTTCACCACAGAAGGTTTTAGGATCATTGTATTACCATATATATTTCGGCACTAGACATATGTAAGTTTAGCCATCAAATCAAAATAGTATGACACCCTCTGTACGTATATGCTTGCTTCCATCATGTTCTTAAACATCAATTTTCTTTGAACGCTATTTCTAGTAAAATTGAGCACATCCTCAAGAGCTTTTATATCTACATCGGGATTAAAATGCACAAGATCTGCATTTTTGGTTGCGCTTTCATATATATCACGGCAGTTTTTTATCTCATCCCCTTTGTCAAAAGCTTCAGAATCGGTCTCTACTTGAGCACCTTCCAAAAAAGCTATCATATAAGGGTACTGTTCCATGACAGATTCTTCAGAAGCAAGAATCTGCCTCCATATAGTAAAATAGTCTGTTTCCGAAGGCGAAACATTACTCCTTAACTCAAGCTGCAGAAAACGAATACTATAATCATGAAGAAATCTATACAATTCCTGCTTAGTACCAAAATAATGGAAAAGAAGCCCCTTACTTATCCCCGCTTCCTTGACTATAACATCTGTACTCCCGTTCTTATACCCGTTTATAGCAAAAACTTTGAGTGCCCCATTCAGAATCCTGTCCTGTTTCTCCTTTTTTAGGTCAAAAAACTTATCGTCCATACCCTCTCTCCCAAGATATCCCGCATCAAGTGTCAGATGGCTCGAGCTATGTAAGTATTTTTGCATCGTGCCATCAGCAAAAAAATATAAGCAAGATGTATAAGTTACTCAAACTTCGCACTTGCCAGGCTAGCGCGAAGTTTGAGTAAGTTATTTTTAGCAGTTCCTCACTATTGCATAAAAAGTTATATAACCATTATGCCACAAATCTGTAAATTTGGTAGATGATTTCCTCTTTTCGATTTAATCAAAATGTATTAAAATAAAATCACGTGTAGAAAAAAGTTAATGTGCAATTTGCAAAGGAAGGTGGCTTACAATGTCTAAATCACACGGCTTTGGTAAATTCGTTATGTTTTGTGCTGCGACAGCTGCAGCCGCTACAGGCATCTACTATTACCTCAACAAGAAGAATAATGAATTCGATGATGATCTTGAAGATGATGATTTTGATGATTTTGACGACTTTGATGATGCAGATATAGATGAAGGCTCATCAGATGAACGAGGATATGTCAACCTTGATCGTACCTCCAACCAAGATTCAAAAGACTCAAAAGATGAAAATTCTTCCGAATCAGAAACTGAAGAATTCTTTGATGACGAAGAGGAATGAATAATATAATACCATACATATCACAGGATTGTGTCATTGTTTGGTGATTATACTAATAGCAAAAAAACAAAAGGCATCCGCTATATTCGGGTGCCTTTTAATATTTAAACTCAAATTTTCTCGCTCAAGCTTACCGCCCAGCTGTGTGAAGGTCCATTCTTCACTATTGCTCTAACTATTAACTATAGGTTCAAGCTTCTTTCAACTTATGCGAAGAGTATATCATTTTAGTGTGGTAAGTTTGAGTTATCAGACTATTCCTCATTCTTAGACTTTATTTTTTCTTCAATCATATCTTTCATATCTCGAGCCTTTTCTTTGGTATGATTGCTCGCAGATCTTGATACAAGAATTTCACCAATCAGCTTCATAGAATGGTTATAATCTTCATTCTCCATATACAGAGCCGCAAGAAGATAATCAAGTGTAAGAGTATTCATTCCTGCAATAGGAAACGACTCGCTTTGTTTGGCCGTAACAAATCCTTCAAGGGCATTCTTCAAAAGCTCTTTTTCTTCTTCGGCCATTTCCTTTTTTCTGGCATCATCATACTGCGGAAGTGCCATCGTTTCAGGATCACGAAGCATCTGCCTTATAAGCCATGCATATCTAAGACACAGATACGCTTTTTCTGAAGGTTTAGCTTCTTTTACGATTGCATTTACAAGTGCAAGCTGAAAACGTTCTAATGCATCATCATATGTATAGATTTCATAAGTACGTTCTATAGGCTTATAATTCATGCAGATCTTTTGACGTATAGCATCCTTCTGTCTTTTGGTCACAGCATCAAAATATCTTGCAAGAGCTGCATAACCACAAGAAGGACAGGCAACTACATCATATTTGATTTCATCCATAATATCATAGATAGGATGTAAATCTATCTCCTGTTCCTTGACATGAACCTTACCGGTTCTGACACTCAGTGAGGTAAAACTTGTTTCGCAAACAGGACATACATATTTTTTGGCAAATACTAAATCTTTTTCTTCAGGAACCTCCTTTGAAACAGATACAGTCTGCGCCTTCTCCTTAGGTTCTTCTTTGGGCTTATCATCCCCATCATCAAAGACCTTTTCGCTTTTAAAATTACCAAGTCCGAATTTCTCAAGTCCAGAAAATAATGACATAGATGCACACTCCTAACTGAGTTTGAATGAACTCTTGAGCGAAACGATACGATTAAATACCGGTTCACCGTCTCTGGAATCCTTACTGTCTACGCAGAAATAGCCATTTCTTACAAACTGGAATCTATCATACTTCTGCGCATTTACTAGTTCCTCTTCTATTTTAGCATTTTTTATAACAGTTATCGAATTAGGATTAAGATTTAATGATCCGTCTTCCTCGTTATAAACGCCCTTCTCTTCATCTGTAAGATTTTCATATAGGCGAACTTCACAGTCTTTGCTTGCAACCGCTGATACCCAGTGTATTGTACCCTTAACCTTACGGCCGTCTGCACTGTCACCGCCTCTTGTCTCAGGATCATACTGTGCATGAACAACGGTAACATTGCCCTCCGAATCCTTTTCGCATCCTGTGCACTTCACATAATAAGCGTTCATGAGACGAACTTCGTTGCCAGGAAACATACGGAAATACTTCTTTGGAGGCTCTTCCATAAAATCTTCAGCTTCTATATAAAGCTCTCTTCCGAATACAACTTCTCGGTTGCCCATTTCTGGATTTTCCTTATTGTACTCAATTGTAACCTTCTCAGTCTGACCTTCCGGATAATTATCAATTACAAGCTTAATAGGATTTAGAACTGCCATCATCCTCTTGGCTGTAGGCTTTAAGTCCTCACGAATGCAATACTCCAGCATAGCCATTTCTGCAGAAGAGTTAGCCTTGGATACACCTAAAAGCTCAACAAATTTCCTTATAGATTCAGGTGTATATCCCCTTCTTCTAAGAGCTGCTATAGTGACAAGTCTTGGATCATCCCATCCATCGACAACTTTATCTTCTACAAGTTTCTTGATATATCTTTTTCCTGTTACTACATTGGTGAGATACATCTTGGCAAATTCTATCTGACGCGGAGGGTTCCTAAATCCACACTCTCTTACAACCCAGTCATAAAGAGGTCTGTGATCCTCAAATTCAAGGGTGCACAAAGAATGTGTGATTCCTTCTATAGCGTCCTCTATAGGATGAGCATAATCATACATAGGATAAATACACCACTTGTCACCTGTGCGGGCATGCGTCATATGAGCCACACGATAGATAATCGGATCACGCATATTAATATTAGGTGACGACATATCAATCTTGGCACGAAGAGTCATAGCGCCGTCTTCTACGTTTCCACTCTTCATCTCTTCAAACATTCGAAGGTTATCTTCTATGCTTCTGTCTCTGTTAGGGTCGTTTCGTCCCGGCTCTTTTAAAGTGCCTCTGTATTCACGCATCTGATCAGCTGTAAGTTCAGATACATATGCCTTGCCCTTTTTAATAAGCTCAACAGCGCATTCATACATTTGATCAAAATAATCCGATGCATAGAAAAGGCGATCCTCATAATCTGCTCCGAGCCACTTTACATCGGCTATTATAGAGTCCATAAATTCGGATTTCTCTTTAGTGGGATTTGTATCATCAAATCTCATATTGAATTTGCCGCCATATTCCTTGGCAATACCGGAATTGATGATGATACTCTTTGCATGTCCTATATGCAGGAACCCATTGGGTTCAGGTGGGAATCTCGTCTGAACGTGATCATATACCCCCTCCCTTAAATCCTTGTCAATCTCCTGTTCAATAAAGTTCCTTGAAGGTACATTCTCCTTTGACTCTTCGGAACTGTTTACTAGTTCTGCCATCTTGGTTAACCAATCCTTATCTAATAAAAAATATTTCGCTCTGCTCTTCTATGTTCTTAACAGATATGCATAGCTAAAATTATCATAACACTTTTAACGGCATAAGAAAACAGTTGAAAATCGAGTTTCTAACTCAAACATCGCACTTGCCAAAAAGGTGCCACCGTTTTACTGTTATGCCATTAAGAACTAGACGCAAACAAAAAAGCTGCCAGGTTAAAGCCCGCCTCCCTAGAGAGGAAAGACTTTTTACCCCGGCAGCACACTGGTAATATTGAGAACTTATGTTAGTTATAAAAACTTTCCACATCGAAAACTGCATTGGCGCCGGCCAGGATGCAGGAAGTTTAGGTTAGTTATCATCAACTGAATAGTTAGGTGCTTCCTTAGTTATATGTATATCATGAGGATGACTCTCTCTAAGAGCGGCTGATGTAATCTTAACAAACTGCGCATTTTCCTGAAGTTCTTTGATAGTATTGCATCCACAGTATCCCATACCTGAGCGAAGTCCGCCTATAAGCTGGAACACAGTATCTTCAAGCATTCCCTTATAAGCAACGCGGCCTTCTACACCCTCAGGAACAAGCTTCTTGGCACCTTCCTGGAAATAACGATCCTTAGAACCGTTCTCCATAGCTGCAATCGAGCCCATACCTCTGTAAACCTTGTATTTACGTCCCTGGAAAAGTTCTGTTGCACCCGGAGCTTCATCGCATCCGGCGAACATCGAGCCCATCATTACAACGCTTCCGCCTGCTGCAATAGCCTTCGTAATATCACCCGAGAACTTGATACCACCATCAGCAATAATCGGTATGCCATATTCCTTTGCAACCTCGTAGCATTCCATTACCGCAGTTACCTGTGGAACTCCGATACCGGCTACAACACGGGTTGTACAAATTGATCCGGGTCCTATACCAACCTTAACTGCGTCAGCACCTGCCTCTATGAGGGCTTTAGTAGCCTTTCCTGTCGCTACATTACCGGCAATAACATCCAAATCAGGGAACTTCTCTTTGATCATACGTAGACAGTTTAGAACGTTTTCAGAATGACCATGTGCCGAATCGAGAACCACACAATCAACCTTAGCATCGACAAGTGCCTTAACTCTGTCGAGAACATTAGCTGTAATACCAACACCTGCGCCGCATACAAGTCTACCCTGGCTATCCTTTGCTGCAAGAGGATACTTTACTGCTTTTTCAATATCTTTGATTGTAATAAGACCTACAAGATTAAAATTATCATCTACAAGCGGAAGCTTCTCTTTCTTGGATTGTCCAAGAATCTTTTTGGCCTCCTCAAGGTTTGTCCCCGCAGGAGCTGTAATTAGATTTTCGGAAGTCATAACCTCCTTGATCTTACGGCTGTAATCTGTCTCAAACTTAAGATCACGATTTGTAATAATGCCAACAAGCTTCTTGCCTTCTGTAATCGGAACACCTGAAATCTTGAACTTTGCCATGAGAGCATCTGCATCTGCAAGTGTATGTTCAGGAGAAAGAGAAAACGGATCTGTTATAACGCCGTTTTCAGACCTTTTTACCTTATCGACTTCTTCAGCCTGCTGCTCAATTGACATATTCTTGTGAATAATGCCTATACCTCCCTGACGTGCCATGGCAATTGCCATATCATGCTCAGTTACGGTATCCATTCCCGCGCTCATCATTGGAATATTAAGATGTATCTTCTTAGTAAGCTGTGTCCCAAGCTGAACCTGATTTGGGATGACCTGCGAATACTGCGGTACAAGCAGAACGTCATCAAAAGTAATTCCTTCACCGATAATTTTGCCCATTTTTTTCTCCTAATTCTCTATATATTAACTTAAAACAGTTACCAAAAATAAACTATATATACTGTAACAGGATAATAATGATGCAGGTGCCATATATTACTTCTGCGCCTGCATCAAATGTTCAATCTTTAAATGTCTTACGCGGTGCTACCTGATATACCGCAGCAACAAGCTTTTCATCCGGGTTCATGATAAGTTTCTGGCGTCCGTCATAATAAAAAGCATATCTTGTATCCGGCTGATGAACTTCGCCATCCGAAAAATCAAGAACTTGATAGTTCTTGTTCTTATATTCATCAAGATGATAAGAATTAATAGGCCCGAAAGCCTCCATACGCTCTGTTTCGAATTTTCCTATACGCTTACGACTGTTCTTGTTGAGAATCTTATCGACTGTAACTTCTTTTTCGCAATACTGGTATTCGTATTCGACATTAGAATTAAGATTGCAAAGATAAGCCATGAAGCCAAAAAATACAGTAAATGCAAGAGTAACTATCATACCAATAATCGCGCCAATACCTGACATAAATCCAATTGCGCTTATAATTGCAAGAATAATGCAAACAAATTTAAGTAGCACAAAAAGTGGTGCTGTCTTCCTTTTTACCATACATTCAACATAATCTAGTTCGTTCATCATACAATCTCCGTTTAATAATATTTTTTATGAATTTTAGACTGTCTGTTCAAAAAAATATTTGACAGTAATAATATATTACTTTAAACAAACTTGCAAGCATTTTCAACACGATATATAAGTTTTATACTTTTTTAATTGACCGAAAGCAATTATTTATTTATCATTTGACAAAGGGAGCAGTTTTCAAAGTCCAAATCACTAAATAATCTATATAGAGGATATAATTTATGGCCGTTTCAGATGATATCAAAAAACAACATAAAAAGGTTAGAAAAAAAGGTTTCAAGGCGATGGTCTCATACTTTTGGGATTATTACAAGGTTCCAACTGCGATAGTTCTTATGGCAGCTGTTTTTTTATTTTTCCTTATCAGAGATATGACTTCAACTCTTCCATATGGTTTTTATGCGATGATGATTAATTCAACGTTACATCCGGACGGAAACGATATAGCAGATGACTTCGCACAGTATGCCGGAATCGATACACAAAGCGTAGATGTAATCATTGATACGAGCCAGTCACTAAGCACCGGTACCTACAATACCTACGATGTATCAACCCAGGAGAAAATCATGACAATCACTGCTGCCGGCGATTTGGATGTTATGATTGCCGACCAGTCTGTGTTTGAACAATATGCAAGAAACAGTTATATGATGGATCTTAGGGAACTAATGTCAGAAGAAGAACTAAACAAATATGATGGATATATCTACTACATAGACGGCGCTATATTGAAAGCAATAGAGGATGGAACTTATGAAGAAAGCTCATCAGAAGATTCTTCATCTTCGGAAGAAGGAAGTTTTGATAGCGACAATTCTTCTGATACCTCAGATTCAGGAAGTGCAGAAGATTCCATATCAGACCAGGATATAAGCTACATGCTGGGAATATCAACTCCAAGTACAATTGTTACAGAAGATAACTTCGTATTGCCTGATCCTGATGCTATGGAAGATCCTATTCCTATTGGAATCGTCATCACAGATACAGCTTATATGCAAAGTACGCAAACATATGAGGGAGTTGTCCCCATATTCGGAATAATCGCCAATTCATCTCATACAGACGAAGCAATCAAATTCCTCGAATACATGTATGATTATACACAAGATGCAGTATAGCAAACTTCCCACAACGAAAACAGCGCTAGCTCCAATCGGAACAAAGGTGCCCGATTGGAGCTAGCGCTGTTTTCGTTGTGGGAAGTTTTAGTTAATCACAACTGTGTCTCCACAAATATGTCATAGATGGCACCAATGGCCTTCTCAAAGTCTCTGTTCTCGACACCTATTATGATATTAAGCTCAGATGAACCCTGGTCAATCATTCTTACGTTAACATTAGCATGAGCCAGAGCAGAGAATATGCTTCCTGCCGTACCTCTTGTCGATCTCATTCCTCTACCAACTACAGCTATAAGTCCAAGATCCGATTCAATCTCAAGCATATCAGGCTTGGCAAGCCTGTGAATTTCACTCACTACCGCCTGCTCCTTGTTGATAAAATCATCTTCGTGAACAAATACAGTCATCGTATCTATTCCGGAAGGAACATGCTCAATGGATATATCGTGATCTTCAAAAGCCTGAAGGACTTTTCTTACAAATCCAATTTCGGAATTCATCATATCCTTGGATATATTAATACAACAAAAGCCTTTTTTGCCGGCTATTCCTGTGATTGTGTATTTGGATTTTCTAGCCGTGGATTCTACAATCCAAGTTCCTTCATCATCGGGCTTGTTGGTATTTCTGATATTGATTGGTATCCCTTCCTTACGTACAGGAAAAATCGAATCCTCATGAAGCACAGAAGCTCCCATATAAGCAAGCTCTCGAAGCTCGGTATAAGTTATGATCTCAATAGATTCAGGTTTCGAGATAATACGAGGATCAGCTATCATGAATCCGCTAACATCTGTCCAGTTCTCGTATACATCAGCTTTTACAGCACGGGATACAATAGAACCTGTAATATCCGATCCGCCTCTTGAAAAAGTCTTGATAGTGCCATCAGGCATAGCGCCAAAAAATCCCGGGATAACAGCTCTTTCAATCTTTGAAAGTTTTGCTGACATCTTCTCATTAGTCTTTTCGGCATCAAATTCTCCGTTTTTGTTAAAAAAGACTACTTGCGCAGGGTCAAGAAAGGTATAACCAAGGTAGTTTGCCATGATTTTGCCGTTAAGGTACTCACCCCTTGATGCAGCATAATCTCTACCAATCTTATTCTTAAAATTTTTTTCTATTTCTTTGAAATCTTCCGCAAGTGAAAAATCAAGTGAAAGACCTGTTATTATCTCATCATAACGGGCTTTGATATCCGCAAGAAGCGCCTCAAAATTTTTGCCTTCTTCTGCCAGTGCATAGCATGCATAAAGCATATCTGTGACTTTTTTGTCACCGGAATTCCTCTTACCGGGAGCAGAAGGAATAACATATCTTCTTCCTTCATCGCTTTTTATGATATTTCCGACCTTCTCAAACTGCGAAGCGCTGGCTAGCGAGCTTCCGCCGAATTTAACTACCTTTTTCATCTTGATAATCTCTCCTTAAAGCTCTCTTAAGAAAGCTTTTGCTTTTGAAAGCTTAGTATACTTTGTCTTAAAATCCTTCTCCGAAATAAGATCTGTAACAAAGGCAAACTCGCCAAATACTTCGCTACTCTCAACTATCTCTATATTCGAACCAAAAAGCTCTCTGGCTTCATCTTCTGTACTTTCATCAACTCTAACAAAGAATCTATGTACATAATTTCCATTATCCGAAAGCTCTGCCGGAATATCATTAAGATTTACATCAATGTGACTCTTTTTGTGAACAATGATATCAATAAGATCTGCAACAACAGCAGATGCAGTTGCCTCTTTTCCTGCTCCCTTGCCATAATACATTGTATTCCCAAGCATGTTTCCATGCACTACTATTGCATTAAATACTTCATTGACTAATGCAAGTGGATTCTCTAGTGGAATCAAAAACGGTGATACCATAGTAAAAAATCCCGAATTGTTCTTTTTGATCATGCCAAGAAGCTTTATAGACATTCCAAGACTCTTTGCATATGCAAAATCCTGTTGAGTAATCTTGGTAATTCCTTCTGTTTCTATATCTTCATAGCTTACATATTGTCCTGACAAAAGAGAAGCAAGAATTGCAGTCTTACGGCATGCATCATAGCCTTCTATATCAGCTTCAGGCTTTCTTTCTGCATAGCCCTTGTCCTGTGCCTCCTTAAGAACTGTCGCAAATCCGATTTTATCCTTGTCCATTTTGGTAAGAATGTAATTGGTAGTTCCATTAAGTATACCTGTAATAGAATCAATTTTCTCATGTCTAAGGGACGTATTTAGAGTTCTGAGGATTGGAATTCCGCCGCCAACAGAAGCCTCAAAAAGGAATGAACAATTATGCTCTTTAGCAATTCTTACAAGTTCAGGTCCATGCGCAGCAACAAGTTCCTTGTTAGATGTGCAGACACTAATTCCCTTCTCAAGCGCTCTCTTTTCGAAGGTAAAAGCCGGTTCAAGGCCTCCCATAGTCTCACATATGACATCAATTTCGGGATCATTCAAAATCACCTCTATATCATGAACCACTTGATCCTGATGTTTATCACCCGGAAAATCGCGAAGATCCAAAATATATTTGAGTTCAATCTTCTCTCCGGCGCTTTCTTCAACTTCAGCGCTGTTAACGTCAAGAACCTCAACGACGCCGCTTCCAACTGTTCCATAACCTAATACTGCTACCTTGGACATATTGCCTCCCTTTGAGATACATGACAAAGTCATGAATAATTATTCAAAATAATATATAAATACCTTGAATTCTAAAATAGATAATATACATATAAGCCAAGTAGGGTAAGATATCACTTAGTTTCAAGCATGAAAGATACCCAAAAGCTCCACATCACATAACCGTACTTCCTCTCCCGCTTATCTGTACCTTGTGCACCCCTTCTGTCTGTCCTATTTCATCAGAAAGATCAGCTACACTCATTTCTTCATCCATAACCTGAATACTTACCGAAAGCGACGCAACTCCATCTATCGGAATTGACTGATGAATCGTAAGAATATTGGCTCCTGACCTTGCAATAATTCCAAGAACATCCGATAAAAGCCCCGGTTCATCGTCAATCTGAAAGGTAAGAGTGAACGTCGTCCCCGAGAGAGAATCGTGAAACTCATAGATATCATCTTTATATTTGTAAAAAGAACTACGGCTTATATCAACAGTTGCAACTGCCTCATTAACAGTTTTGACTTTGCCTGATTCAAGCAACTTTTTGGCTTCAACAACCTTTATAAGCACATCTGGAATAGCCTGTCTTTGAACTATGTAATACCCGGAATACTCTTTCATGACTGCCCTCATGTTGCAAAAAACGAATTACCAATTTATACATTTGCATAAGCGTTGGCACAAATTGTAAGATTACAAATCACTGATCTTATCGCCTTATCATACGAATAGTAAATTCACCAGCAGCACATTTTAGTTCGCCGTACGCGGACATTTGTGCGTCCATGAAAGATATTCTATCACACTAAAGTGTCAAAGGCAACCATGAATATTGTCCAAACATTTCATCAAAATGCATAAAGATACATAAAGATTGCCCAAAACAAATCAATCTATCTTCAGAATACGCGGAAGCGTCTTCCTGTAGTCAAAATCGCGAAGCACCTTCTTTTGGCCGCAACGCGCTATTTCCTTCCTTTCATCTTCGTGAGCAAGATAATATTCTATACGATCCTCTATCTCTTTAGGACTATGTACTATTACCAGCTCCTGTCCGTCTGTAAAATACTCTTCAAGTTCACTTGTGTAACTTGTGATAAGAAACCCTCCAACCCCCAGAACATCCAGAACACGAAGCGACATACCACTTCTAATAGATCTCATCATAAAGTTAAGATTGATCTTGCTTCTGTTAAATATATGTGGCATGCGAACCATATAGTCTGCTTCTCCAAGATCTCTTACATAATTAAGAGTTGGGCCATCAGATTTGGTATAAAGATCAAGCTTAAACTTCTGACCAAGGCTTTCAAGGAGAATGCGCCTTTCATCTTGCGTTACCTTTTTTTTGATAATATCTCTTATTAGTATATCCTCATCAAAATCATAGCGATTTTCGGAGAGACTGAACTTCATGTACTTGTTTAGCTTTTTAATATTTTCTCTTGAAATAATATTCTCATCCGCAATCAAGTCCTTATCAAAAGTCTGCCTCTGCCTCGACATAACATCATCAAAAAAAGCTCTCAGATCATCCGGCATATAATCATATGTATAATCGTAAAAGTTATATTCGTTATCATACAAATTCCCCAAAAAAGTCACATCATGTTCATAACAAGAAAGCAAATCAAGTTCATCAGAAATAGCTTTAAGGCGGGCAGAATTAACCGAAAGAGGGCTGTAGAAAACAGTTTTTATGCCCATCTTATTGTATAATTTTACAAGATCTCTATCAAAGAGGTATATTCTGTTCTCACTATTACGTACATCAACAGATGCAAGCGGAAAATGCGGAGAATCAAATACCCAGGAAATATATGGAATATGCATCTTATGGCATACCCTTGATATAATAGGAAAAAAATTCCAAGTAAAAACGCAGTCTATTGCCTTGCCGTTTTTCTTCATCTTGAGAGAATTCTCAAGAGTCTTGTCAAAACCTCCATCCTCATCAAGACGATTCCAGGGATATCGCAATTCTTCCACGTCATGACCCAGTTCTCTCATGACCATTCTTGTATCTTCACCTGTAAATTCATTCCATACATAATATAGAATACGCATACAAGCGTCCTCTTTTCTAATTAAATCTATGGATCATAAATTGATATAGGGATAGTGTACTGCATATAAAAACTTCACTATAAGTAGATTGTTGCAAAAAAAGAAGCAACTTGCAACCGTATGTTACAAGTGCTCCTTCCAAAAACTTATAGATCAACACCATTGCTCGAGATGTAAGTCAGTATTTCAGGTCTTTAAACGTCTGTCATCACATGCTGCCATGTAACTTATATATAGATACCGTCACCCCGATTAAAAAGACGGTAATTATATAAACATTCATACCTCCCTGGTCCTGATACTGATTGCACCGCTTAACGCCGGTTCCCCAACCCGCATACTACGATGGTGATCAATCCTTGATCAATTTCTACAAGCGTCTTCTATACTTTAACCGATTACACGCTTCTAATCAAGAGTTTTGACCACATCAAAGTTTCCATACTTTTTATAATAATTTTGTAAAAAATTAACAATGTACAAAAACAAGATTATCGTTCAAACATTGATTTTACAGACTTTTTTAACAGCGCAAAATTCTTGTTAAAGGAGATTACTCAAATTTCCAATCCTTTTCAAAAGCCTTCAAAGATAAGGAAGCACTTCCCATGCGTTAGGGGGCACTTTTGCAGTGCCTTCTATTTTGCGGCGGACTCCTCAGTTATCGACTAGAGCTAGCACTGTTTTCGATGTGGTAAGTTTGAGCAAGTTATATTTCGATACTTCCTTCAAAAACAGTTTCTGCAGGGCCTATCATGTATACGAGATTATTTGTTCTATCCCATCTGCATACAAGCTCTCCGCCCAAAACGTGGATAGTAATCTCCTCATTCGTAAGTCCATTTAAAACACAAGCAACCACTGTTGCACAGCACCCTGTTCCACATGCAAGAGTCTCCCCCGAGCCTCTTTCCCATACACGCATATGCACATTGTTTCTGTCATCAACATGAACAAACTCTGTATTGGTACGCTGTGGGAAATAAGGGTGCTTTTCAAATTTGCTGCCGTATTTTTCTATAGGAAAATCATTCAACTTTTCATTTTCTCCAAGGAAAACAACAGCATGAGGATTCCCCATAGATACGCAGGTCATTCTAAAATTCCTATCCTCTATGGGCACAGGAAAATCAACTATACTTGCTTTATCATGAAATTTATTTTCATCCACGGGTATTATTGAAGGAGTTAGAATTGGAGCACCCATATTAACTTTAACCATTGTTACTTTGCCGTTATTAACAGTAAGATCCAGATAACGATTCCTACCAAAAGAACTTATGGCAAGATCTTTGGTCTTATCGGTCATGCCATGATCATATACGTACTTGGCAACGCATCTGATACCATTGCCACACATTTCACCCCTTGATCCGTCGGCATTATACATCTCCATTTCGAAGTCTGCGCCTTTTGCAGGATTTATAAAAATAACCCCGTCAGAACCTATACCAAAATGACGGTCAGAAAGTTTTCTTACAACTTCAGGTTTAATAACTTCAGGGATCTTGTTCAAAGCTCCGTCAATATAGATATAGTCATTGCCGGCCCCCTGCATTTTTGTAAAATTAATAGTTGCCATTATATTATCCTTCCTAGAAATGAAAACTAAGTCCAAATATCAAATCAATTTTATCACATTTATCCCCGCCTTCCCACATCCTGTATACCCATTCCGCAATTGATGCTTTGATCAGATTTGCTAAGCTGTTGTGGTCAGCCTCTGTTTACATTATTCCTCACCTTATTCATTTACGCTTTTTACGACTCAATCGAGTCTTTTTTTGTGCAATCTACACATCTACATAGCTGATATATCTTTTCAAAATTGTCCACTTGAATTTTTTCTTAAATTTAGCTATAACATTATTAACAACGTGTGACGTTTCAACTGCATTTATGACACAGTATAGCGTGTAGCCATTGGCGTAAAACCTGCTGATGGATACACGCTATTTTTTTGAAAGGATGTGATTTCAGTGGAACAGGAAACGAATCAGTTTTTAGGGAAAGAGCATATTGGTAAGTTGATGCGAAAATATGCGATTCCCTGTATCATCTCTCTTCTGGTCGGCGCACTCTACTGTAGAACATCATTTTATACATATCTTCTAACGACTTATTTTCATCATATTATTTCTAGAATTATTGAAAAACATAGAATAAATGTGCATAATAAAAAGCGGTCTTTAGCTAGGGGTTCCTTTGCTATAGATCGCTTTAAAAATCTGAGAAAAAAAGGAAGGGGGTCACACACACCGCCCTTCCTCAGGAAGTATGCTAAGCATACTTCAAACACAAAAACAATGTTATGATACGACTTTTCTACGCTGTATGCAAGACCTATAGAAAATTAAAAAACTGTAATGAGCTTCTTATTCTTCAGAAAGCTTCTGAGGATTTATCCTTTTATCCTTGTCCATCATGCTCCTGCCCACCAGATAACTACGTTAAAAATGGGAGTTATACAAGAAACTTCATCTGTATAGTAAATGGCAAAGTTCAGGATGAATCAGTCGAGATCAAGGTCAGAAAATGTTCCTCTTGTAACCACTCCCATGCATTATTGCATTTTCTCATTGTTCCTTATTCAAGATTTAGTCTTGGTTTTCTGGTCACCCTCATATATCTAAGACTTACGCATAGATTTAATACTGTAAGTGAGCTTTGTGCTCATTTTGATATTTCAATCAACACTTATCATCGCATAATGCATCGCTTTAAACAGGATTCTCATGCCCTTATGATGGCAATTAAGAGATATTCCGAAGTCATGTCAGGAATTATTGCCCTGTGCCGTGTTCCATTAAAAAACATTCCCATCATTTTGGAAACATTTTTTAAGGTCAGTGGGCATTCCTTTTTGCAGCCATGCATCACTTTACGGCTAAGCTGGTCCTATGTATAGCCACTTGAGCATGTCGTAAAATACTTTGGGTAGTGTTCATGTATAAGCCTCACTGTTACATTAATTTTCAGGAGGTATATAACACATGAATGAAAAAGAATACAACAACAGAATAGCTATAGCCAGCATCAGGCTTTCCGCTATTCAGCCGGCAGTTAACGGCACATATCCTGACATGACAAAGAAAGCCTACTATGACCGTATAGCCCAATCGCCACTTAAGCTTCCGGACGGCACCGAAAAGAAATATTCTTCCGGTACCTTTGCCTGTTGGGAATCAGACTATAAAAAAGGCGGCTTTGATGCCCTGATTCCTCATGAAAGAGCAGACAAGGGCCATACAAGACGCCTGGACGCAGATGCAATAACCAAAATTTATGAGCTCAGGGAACGATATCCTCGCCTTACTGCAACCGGAATAAGAGACAAGATGATTATGGATGGGCTGATAAAGGAAAGTGATGCATCTGTAACTACCTTTCAGCGTTTCATTAAAAAGAACAACCTTAAAGGTGCTTCAGCTCCCGGTCAAAAAGACAGAAAGGCATTTGAAGAAGAATTCTGTACAGGAATGTATCAGGCGGATACTCTGTATGGTCCTTACATAACTGTGGATGGAACTGCCAAAAGGACGTACTGCATCATGATAATTGATGACAAATCACGACTTATTGTTGGAGGAAGATTCTTCTTTGAAGATAACAGCGTAAATTTTCAGAACGTCCTAAAGGATGCCATAGCCACCTATGGAATCCCTACAAAACTGTATGTTGATAATGGATCTCCCTACAAGAACGTCCAACTGTCTCTCATATGCGGACAGCTTGGTGTTGTTCTTATCCATACACCTGTAAGAGACGGTGCAAGCAAAGGAAAAGTTGAGAGAAATTTCAGAACCCTGCGAACAAGATTTTTGGACAGACTTGATTCTTCAGCATTAGAAAGCATCGATAAGCTAAACCTGCTTCTTAATGAATACATTAGAAAACATAATACATCAATACATTCCGCCACAGACAAAGTCCCTTATAACAGATACATGGAAGATATGGAGCATGTGAAGATGCCTAAAAGCAGAGAATGGCTTGATGAGTGTTTTCTCCACAGAGTAAAGCGCAAAGTTGCAAATGACTCCACAGTCCTTATAGACAAACACTACTATGATGTTCCGATGGAATTTATAAGAACAACTGTTGAAGTAAGATACCGCCCCGGAGATGCTGCAAGTGCCTTTGTTTGGTATGACTCAAAGAGATATCCGATAAAACTCACTGATAAAGTGGCCAATTCAAAAACAAAGCGCAATAATTCCTATACTGTCAGCTATGGAAAGGAGCAGTCATGATACCATTTACAACTTATTATGGAATGAGAATGAACCCTTTTGATAAGGATATCCCCTCAAAAGATGCTTTTTCAACTTTTGATATGCAGCAGATGACAGGACGGCTTGAGCATCTGCAAAATCACCCGGGAATAGGACTTTTTACGGCAGGTCCGGGTCAGGGAAAAACTTTCTGCATAAGACATTTTTCAGATAATCTTAATCCCAACCTCGTCAGATTTTACTATATATGCCTGTCAACTGTTACTACTTCTGAATTTTACCGCCAGCTTTGCGATACACTTGGACTTGAGGTTTCATATAAAAAAACAATTATGTTCAAGCGCATTCAAGATTATCTCTTTTCAATGAGCACCAGTA
>ERZ842401.1314-NODE-1314-length-35877-cov-5.243147_pt1 | contig 35877 bp, 49 predicted proteins | sample MGYA00521270_ERZ842401 | MGnify/ENA primary metagenome ERZ842401 (study PRJEB31892, sample SAMEA3878208) | bioreactor metagenome | biome: Moose rumen | place: Sweden | collected 2011-10 | study: EMG produced TPA metagenomics assembly of the PRJEB12797 data set...
GGGAGGCGTACTCCTGCCGTAATTTAAATTTATGGTAGGGGAGTTTGTGCCAACAATTAATCAACTTGTCCGTTTAGGGCGCGAAGAGAAAAAGAGTAAAAGTAATTCACCGGCATTACAGGGAAATCCTGCCCGTCGTGGAGTTTGCACCAGAGTTTACACGATTACGCCGAAGAAGCCTAATTCAGCATTAAGGAAGGTCGCTCGTGTAAGATTGACTAACGGAATAGAAGTAACGTCATATATACCCGGAATCGGTCATAATTTACAGGAGCACTCTGTTGTTTTAGTTCGTGGAGGACGTGTAAAAGATTTACCTGGTGTACGTTATCATATTATAAGGGGTACGCTCGACTGTGGCGGAGTAGAAAACAGAAAGCGCAGCCGTTCGAAATATGGTGCGAGAAAGCCTAAAGCTAATTAGGAGGACGGAAAATAAATGCCGAGAAAAGGTCATGTAAAAAAGCGTGCTCCAATTCCTGATATAAGATTTAATAATCCTGCAGCTTCTAGATTTATAAGCAGTTTAATGAAGGGCGGGAAAAGGAGTTTAGCTGAGAGAATATTTTACGGAGCATTGGATGAGGCAGCCGAAAAACTTGGGGTTGAGCCTTTTGAAGTTTTTGATAAGGCCATGAGCAACGTAACGCCCCAAATAGAAGTAAGACCGAGACGAGTGGGAGGAGCTACGTATCAAGTTCCTGTCGAGGTTACTGCTGAACGTGGTGTACAGTTGTCAATTAGATGGATTGTAATGTATGCTCGTGCTAAAAAGGGTATGCCTATGAAAGAAAGATTAATGCGCGAGTTAATGGATGCTTATAAAAATGAGGGAGCTTCGATTAAGCGCCGTGATGATACTCACAGGATGGCGGAAGCTAATAGGGCATTTGCGCATTATAGATTTTAATTTTTAGTTTGTGGGTGTAGATTTTTGGAGATTTCTAAATTACGTAACATCGGAATAGCTGCACATATAGATGCCGGCAAGACTACGACAAGCGAGAGAATTTTATATTACACTGGCAGTAATTATAAAGTCGGCGAGGTTCATGAAGGTACGGCCACTATGGACTGGATGGAACAGGAGAGGGAACGCGGAATTACAATAACTTCTGCTGCTACTACTTGTGCATGGAAGGGCTATACAATAAATTTAATTGACACTCCTGGCCATGTTGATTTTACTGTTGAAGTTGAGCGTTCGATGAGAGTTCTTGATGGAGCAGTTGCTGTATTTTGTGCAGTTGGAGGGGTTGAGCCTCAATCGGAAACGGTATGGAGACAGGCAGATAAATATCACGTTCCGAGAATAGCATTTGTAAATAAAATGGATCGAGTCGGAGCAGATTTTGAGGCTGTTGTGTCGGCCATGCGTGAGAGGTTAGGAGCTTGTGCAATACCTTTACAATTACCGATTGGAGCAGAAGATGATTTTTCTGGAGTAGTGGATTTAATAGACCAGAAGGCTTTATATTTTTCTGGTGTTTTAGGTCAGAAGCCGTCTGAAGGTGTTATACCGGCAGAACTTGCAGTGAAGGCGCAAAAGGGTCGCGATGAAATAATAGAGGCGTTATCAGATTTCAGCGATGATATTATGACGTTGTATCTTGAAGGCAAGCCCGTAAGCTCCGAATTAATTCGCAAGACATTACGCGAGGTGACAATTAAATTAAAGGCCGTTCCGGTTTTATGCGGTTCAGCTTTTAAAAATAAATGTGTTGAGCCTTTGCTTGATGCGGTTGTTGAATATTTGCCGAGTCCTATAGATTTGCCGCCAATTGAGGGAAGATCGCCGAGTGATCCTGAAAAAATAATTGAGCGTCACAGCAGTCCGGATGAACCGTTTACGGCATTAGCTTTTAAAATTGCAGTTGATCCGTTTTTGGGAAAAATATTTTTCTTGCGTGTATATTCCGGAAAACTTGAAAAGGGCAGCACGTTATTTAATACAGCTTCAGGAAAGCGCGAGAGAATAGGGCGTATAATGCGTATGCACTCGAACAAGCGCGAGGATATAGACTCAATGGAAGCCGGAATGATCGTAGCAGTTCCAAGTTTAAGGGATACTAGAACGGGTGATACTTTATGCGATGAAGCGAATCCTATTGTGCTTGAGAGTTTGGAATTTCCTGAGCCTGTTATTTCGTTAGCAGTAGAGCCGGCGACCCAGCAGGATAAAGTAAAATTATCTAAAGGGTTAAACGCGTTATCGGATGAAGACCCAACGTTTAAAGTTCATAACGATGAGGAGAGCGGTCAGACAGTAATTTCAGGGATGGGCGAATTACATCTTGAAATTATTGTGGACAGGTTAAAACGTGAGTTCGGTGTAGATGTCAGGGTCGGTAATCCTCAAGTTGCGTACAGAGAAGCGATCAGGAAGCCGGCGCGTGCAGAAGGTAAATATATACGTCAATCTGGCGGGCGCGGTCAATATGGACACGTAGTATTTGAGATCGAGCCGATCGAAGGGAATAAATTTGAATTTGAAGACAGGATCGTCGGCGGAGTTATTCCTAAAGAGTTTATTACTTCAGTTGAAAAAGGTCTTGAGGATGCTATACAGTCCGGAGTGTTGGGCGGATATCCAGTAATAGGCGTAAAAGTTGCTTTAGTTGACGGCTCATATCATGAGGTTGACAGCTCGGAAATGGCGTTTAAAATAGCTGCGTCTATGGGATTCAAGGAAGCAATGAAGAAAGCTGATCCCGTTTTAATGGAGCCTGTTATGTCGGTCGAGGTTGTAACGCCTGAGGATTATGTTGGGGATGTAATAGGTGATTTATCGTCTAGACGTGGTAGAATTGACGGGATGGACGTAAGAGCCAACGCGAGAATAATAAAAGCATTTGTCCCATTAGTAGGGATGTTCGGATATGCTACGGATTTGAGGAGCAAGACATCTGGACGTGCAAATTATTCGATGCAATTTGATCATTATGAGCAAACACCTGCTGAAGTTAGTGAAAAGATTTTGCAGGGAAAAATTTAGATTTTTAATTCAAAATTAGGAGAGTTATAAGAGTTATGGCAAAAGAGAAATTTGAGAGGAATAAGACACATTTAAATATCGGAACGATCGGACATATCGATCACGGTAAAACGACATTAACAGCAGCTATTACGAAATGTCTTGCTACGAAGAAATATGCTGAATATACAGCATATGACATGATCGACAAAGCTCCGGAAGAGCGTGAACGCGGAATTACGATTAATATTGCACACGTTGAATATGAGACTGATAAGAGACATTATGCACATATCGACTGCCCCGGACATGCTGACTACATTAAGAACATGATCACCGGTGCTGCACAGATGGACGGCGCAATTTTGGTTGTCAGTGCTGCTGATGGTCCTATGCCTCAGACTCGTGAGCACGTATTATTAGCTCGTCAGGTTAACGTTCCTGCGTTAGTAGTATTCATGAACAAGACTGATCAGGTTGACGATCCTGAATTATTAGATCTTGTAGAGATGGAAGTCCGTGAGCTTTTAAATAAATACGAATTTCCTGGCGATGATATTCCTGTTATTCGTGGTTCAGCTCTTGAAGTTTTGGAAAAAGGTAACGGAACTCGTGAAGATCCAATTTGTAAACCGATTTGGGATTTAATGGATGCATGCGACAATTATATTCCTGAGCCTGTACGCGAAAAAGATAAACCGTTCTTAATGCCTATCGAAGACGTATTTACGATTACTGGACGCGGAACAGTTGTAACGGGACGTGTTGAGCGCGGAATCGTTAAAGCCGGTGAAGAAGTTGAGATCGTTGGAATGGGTGATACTCGCAAGACGGTTGCCACATCGTTGGAAATGTTCAGAAAGATTCTTGACGATGCAGAGGCCGGCGACAACGTGGGGGTATTATTACGCGGAATCGACAAAGATGAAGTACAGCGCGGACAGGTATTAGCGAAGCCCGGAACAGTTACGCCTCATACGAAATTTAAAGGTGAAGTTTACGTATTAAAGAAGGAAGAGGGCGGCCGTCATACTCCGTTCTTTGCAGGATATAAACCGCAATTCTATTTTAGAACGACGGACGTAACCGGAAATATTAAACTTCCAGAGGGTGTAGAAATGGTAATGCCTGGCGATAATGCTACGTTTGAAGTTGATTTAATAGTACCGATCGCAATGGAAGAAGGATTAAGGTTCGCAGTTCGTGAGGGTGGACACACTGTCGGAGCAGGAGTCGTAACTCAGGTAATCGAATAAGAGTCGTACATCATGGCACGTAAAATCAGAATACGGCTAAAGTCATTTGATCACAGAGTGTTAGATGCTTCGGCCGCGCAAATAGCGGAGACTGCGCAGGGGACAGGTGCTCGTGTATCAGGGCCGATACCGTTGCCGACTGAAATAGGTCGCGTAACGATATTAAAATCCCCTCATAAGGATAAGGACGCTCGTGAACAGTATGAAATGCGTACGCACAAGCGTTTAATAGATATAATTGATCCGACACAAAAGACGATGGATGCATTAATGCAGTTAAATTTATCGTCTGGAGTAGATATACAGATTAAATTTTAAGGAGAGTATTTCAGTATGCCTATTGGAATTCTGGGGAAAAAAATCGGCATGACGCAAATATACGACTCTGAAGGGCAAGCCGTAGCAGTTACGGTAATTTCTGCCGGGCCGTGTAGTGTTGTTGCTGTTAGAACCCCTGAACAGAACGGTTATAAGGCTGTTCTTCTCGGCTATGGAGCTGTTAAGGCGCATAAGCTGTCCAAACCGTTAAAAGTTATGTTCGAGAAGCTGAAACTTGAACCAAAGAAGACGCTCAAGGAGTTCAGACTTGATGATGTTGCAGGTTATGAAGTTGGCCAGGAAATAAAGGCTGATATATTTGCCGAAGGTGAAAAAATAAACGTTAAGGGCGTTTCCAAAGGTAAAGGATTCGCCGGCGTTATAAAGCGTCATCATTTTGGCGGTCAGCAGTTCAGTCACGGTACTTCAGTTGAACATCGTCACGGAGGTTCCAGCGGAGCTATTTCGTATCCCGGTCGAGTATTTCCCGGTAAGAGAATGCCCGGACATATGGGAAGCGAAAAAGTTACCGTTAAAAATCTTACAGTTATGGCTGTAGACCTTGAGAACAATTTATTAGTTGTAAAAGGTGCAGTACCAGGCTCACGTAACAGCCTGCTTGCGCTTTATAAAAGGGCGTAAAGGAGGTTAAATCGTAATGCCAGTTGTAAAAGTATACGAATTTACAGGGGAGCGAGCTGGAGAGCTGGAAGTTTCGCCGGAAGTTTTCGACGTTGCTTTAAATATGCCGGTAGTTCATCAAGTAGTTGTGGCACATCTTGCGAATTGTCGTCAAGGCACTCACAGCACTAAGACTCGCGGAGATGTTAGCGGTGGCGGTAAAAAGCCATGGAGACAGAAACATACGGGGCGCGCTCGTCAAGGTAGTACTCGTTCGCCGATTTGGGCGCATGGTGGAGTTGCACACGGACCGCATCCGAGGGATTATCACCAGAAAGTAAATAAAAAAGTCCGTCAGCTTGCTATGAAATGCGTATTATCTGATAGAGTTCGTGAAGATTTGTTATTGATTGTGAAAGGTCTTGACACAATTGAAAAACCTTCAACTAAGACGATGAAAAATTTACTCACTGCGATCGGTGCTGAAAAAGCTCTTGTGGTTTATCACACTAATCCAAACGGAGTAAATATCGTGAAATCCGTCAGAAATTTGCCCGGTATGAAATGTTTAAACGCTGATAGTCTTAACGTTTACGATATTTTGAAGGCTAAAAATTTGGTAATGACACCTGAAGTAATTAAGAGGCTTGAGGAGGTATATTCGGCATGAATTTAACTGCTCATGACATAATAATCAGGCCGGTTATTACGGAAAAATCTAGCGCATTAATGGCCATGAGTAAATATACATTCGAGGTTCATAAGAGCGCGAATAAGATTCAAATACGTAAAGCTGTCGAAGAAGTATTTAATGTTAAAGTTGCGAGCGTTAATACGTTGAATGTGAAAGGCAAATTACGTCGTCGCGGTGTAACAAAGGGCTATACTCGTTCATGGAAAAAAGCAATTGTGGCACTTAAACCTGATCAACGTATAGAATTTTTTGAGGGTGCTTCGATTTAGGAGGATTTTTTTCGATGTCAATAAAACAGTTTAAGCCTTATACACCCGGTCGCCGTCAAATGGCAATACAGGGGCGCGAGGATATCACCAGCCAGAAGCCTGAGCGTTCTCTTGTAGTAGCTTTAAAGAAGCATGGCGGCAGAAATAATACAGGCCGTATAACGATGCGTCATCGTGGTGGTGGCGAGCGTCGTGCGTATAGAATAATAGATTTTAAGCGCGATAAAATAGGTATTCCCGGAAAAATCGCAACAGTTGAATATGATCCAAATCGTAACGCTAGGATTGCACTTGTAAATTATGCAGATGGCGAAAAAAGATATATAATTTTGCCGAAGGGAATAGGCGTAGGCGATGTAATTCATTCTGGAGCAGAAAGCGATATAACTCCCGGAAATGCGTTAAAGTTAAAGGATATCCCAGTTGGTACGGTTGTTCACAATATAGAACTTCAGCCCGGCTGCGGTGGTAAACTTGTGAGGTCTGCCGGAACTTCAGCGCAATTAATGGCTAAAGAAGGCAAATACGCATATATAAGGATGCCTAGCGGAGAATTGAGATTAATATTACTTGAATGTATGGCGGTAATTGGCCAGGTTGGTAACGAGGATTATGAGAATATTTCACTCGGAAAAGCCGGCAAAACTCGTCATAAAGGTCGCCGTCCCAGTGTTCGCGGTATGGTCATGAACCCAGTTGATCACCCGATGGGCGGTGGAGAAGGCAAAAGCAAAAGTAATAAACATCCCGTCTCTCCTTGGGGAACACCTGCGAAGGGTTACAGAACTCGTAAGCGTAAACCTTCAGACAGATTAATAGTCCGCAGACGTTATGACAAGTAGGGAGGCTGAATAAAATTGCGTTCAACCAAAAAAGGACCGTTTATAGAGCAGAGATTATTAGACAGAATCGAAGCTATGAATGAATCCGGCAATAAAAAAGTCGTAAAAACTTGGTCGCGCCGTTCTACTGTAGTGCCTCAAATGATAGGGCATACAATAGCGGTACATAATGGGCGTATGCATTTACCGGTTTACATAAGTGAAAACATGGTAGGTCATAAATTAGGCGAATTTGCTCCGACCAGAAAATTTGGACATCATGCCGGACAGGATAAGAAGTAGGAAGGTAAAGAGTTATGCCGGAAATTAAGACAGCAAAGGCCATGACGCGTAATGCTAGAATATCGCCGATGAAAGTTCGTCAGGTGTTGGCATTAATTCGCGGGAAATCAGCTGAAAGAGCAAGCATAATATTAAAATTCAGCGATAAGAAGGCCGCAAGAATAATATTAAAAGTCTTGAACAGTGCTATGGCAAATGCGGAGCATAACTATGGGATGGATCTTGATAAATTATATGTGCATGAGGCTTATGCTGATCAAGGTCCGGTAATGAAGAGGTTCAGGCCAGTATCGATGGGTCGTGCTCATCCTTATGTGCATAGGACTTCACATGTTACTATATTGCTCGGCGAACGTGCATAGTTCAGGGAGGATTTTTTCATAATGGGACAGAAAGTTCACCCAGTAGGTTACCGTCTTGGAGTTGTTGCGGAATGCCCTTCGAGATGGTATGCGGATAAAAAGAATTACGCTAAAAAATTACATGAAGATATTAAATTGCGTAAATATATCCATAAGCGTTGGGAAGGCGCGGGAATTTCACGCATAGAGATAGAGCGCGTGGGACCTGTTGTTAGGTTCACAATTTATACCGCCCGGCCCGGAGTGGTCATAGGTCGCGGTGGCAACGAGATTCAGACCATTAAAAACGAGCTTCAAGCTATAACCGGCGGTAAAGTCATGGTAAATGTTAATGACATTAAAAACCCTGATGTTGAAGCCCAGCTTGTTGCCGAAGGTATAGCGAGTTCTCTTGAGCGTCGTGTATCGTTCAGAAGGGCAATGAAACAGGCAATTTTCAGAGCTACAAAAGCAGGCGTATACGGGATTAAAGCTCAAGTAGCAGGAAGGCTCGGCGGTGCTGAAATTGCTCGTACAGAATGGTATAACGAGGGCAGATTACCGTTGTCAACGATTAAAGCCGATATAGATTACGGATTTGCTGAAGCTAGGACTATGTACGGCGTAATAGGTTGTAAAATCTGGATATATCGTAATAGAGACGGCGAGAAAGCTGCAGCACCTGCACGTCCTGCCAGAACTAGACCAGCGAATAAGGGGGCATAATTTAAAATGTTAATGCCTAGCCGTGTAAAATTTAGGAAGTCGCACAGATCACCGCTCAGAGGAATTTCAAAGGGCGGTACATACGTGGCGTTTGGAGATTATGGCATTCAGGCACTTGAAAATATTTGGCTGACTGCTAGACAGATCGAGGCGACGCGTGTTGCGATTTCCAGAAAAATGAAAAAGGGCGGAAAAATCTGGATCAGAGTATTTCCAGACAGGCCGTATACAAAAAAGCCTCTTGAAACTCGTATGGGTAAAGGAAAAGGCGCACCAGAATTTTGGGTAGCTGCAGTAAAACGCGGTAGAGTGTTATTTGAATTTTCAGGAATCACTGAAGATGTAGCACAGGACGCATTTAGAACAGCTTCTCATAAATTGCCCGTCAAAGTTCGTTTGGTACGTAGTGGCGGAGGGAGTGAGTAGTCTGATGGACGCTAATATGAAGCCAGCTAAACTCCGCGAATTAACAGCAGAGGAAATAGCCGGGAAGATTAAGGAATATAAGACAGAATTATTTAATTTGCGCTTTCAGAATGCGGTCGGAAGATTAAAAAATACTAGTCGTATACGTGAAGTAAGGAAGACTATAGCGAGATTGATGACGATTGCATATGAAAAAGCAAAGTTACAGGAAAAGGGAGCATTAAACGATGCCGAATAATGAACAGGCACACCGTAAAATTAGGGTCGGCACTGTAGTCAGCGATAAAATGGACAAAACTATTATTGTCAAAGTTGAACGCATGGCAGAACATCCCCTTTACGGAAAGAGAATAAAAAGAGCTAAAAAATACGCAGCTCATGACGTTAATAACGAGTGCAAGATTGGCGATCAAGTGCGTATAGGCGAAACCAGACCTTTAAGCAAAACAAAACGCTGGGAATTATTAGAAATAGTACGTCGTGCTCCAGTTTTTGGAAATGAAAATGTTGCGGAGGACGAAGGATTATGATTCAGCTTACAAGCGTTTTAAATGTTGCGGATAATTCGGGAGCTAGAAAATTATTCTGTATACAGGTCATGGGCGGAAGTAAAAGACGTTACGGAACTATAGGCGATGTTATAGTTGCTTCAGTTAGGGAGGCTATTCCGAACAGCAATATTCAAAAGGGAAGCGTTGTAAAGGCCGTAATCGTCAGGACTAAAAAAGAAGTTAGAAGGCGTGACGGCTCGTACGTTAGATTTGATGATAACGCGGCAGTATTGATCGATGCTAATGGAGAACCTCGCGGGACTCGTATATTTGGGCCTGTCGGTCGTGAACTTCGTGCAAAAAAATATATGCGAATTTTATCGCTTGCACCTGAAGTAGTTTAGGAGGTTATTATGACTGTCAGATTAAAGAAAAATGACCGGGTCAAAGTAATTTCCGGCAAAGATAAAGGCAAAGAAGGCAAAATTATACGCCGTATACCTGAGCGCGATTTAGTAGTTATTGAGGGCGTAAACATGGTTTCAAGACATGTAAGACCTTCGCAGAATAATCCTCAGAGCGGAATTATTAAGCAGGAAGCTCCAATTTATGCAAGTAAAGTAATGTTAGTTTGTCCGAGATGCGGAAAAGCTACGAGGGTCGGTGCTTCATTTCTTGAGGACGGCAAAAAAGTAAGAGTTTGCAAAAAATGCAACGAAATTATTGATCAGGGAGGACTTTAAATTATGACACCGAGAATGCTCGAAAAATATAAAAATGAAGTCTCTCCGGCAATGTTGCGCGAATTTGGATATAAAAACGTAATGCAATTGCCAAAAATTGAAAAAATCGTCGTAAATATCGGAGTTGGCGATGCGAAAATGGATATTAAATTTATGGATGCAGCTATTTCCGAATTACGTGCGATCACAGGACAGCAGCCTTTATTAAAGCGCGCTAAAAAGTCCATTGCAGGTTTTAAAGTTCGTCAGAATATGCCTGTGGCTTGTGCTGTTACTTTAAGAGGCGCAAAAATGTGGGAATTTCTTGACAGATTAATATCTCTTGCTTTACCCGGCATTAAAGATTTTCAGGGGCTTACTCGTAAAGGTTTCGACGGACGCGGAAATTATAATTTAGGTTTGCGTGAACAGTTGATATTTCCTGAAATTTCATATGATAAGGTCATCAGGCCAAGAGGTATGAACGTAACAATTGTAACAAGTGCAAAGACTGATGAAGAGGCTTTTGCGTTATTAAAAGGTCTCGGAATGCCATTCAGGACGACAGGTCAGGGGGCTTAAAATTAAATGGCAAGAAAAGCATTAAAATATAAAGCGACATTACCCCCTAAATTTAGCACCAGACAGCACAACAGGTGCCCGTTATGCGGACGTATTCACGGATATATGAGAATGTTTGATATGTGCAGATGCTGTTTCAGGAAAATGGCTCGCGAGGGTGTTTTCCCCGGTGTTATTAAATCGAGCTGGTAGGGTAAAGGGGTTGAAATAAACAAAATGTACGTAAATGACCCTGTTGCTGATATGCTCACTAGGATTCGTAACGCAAATATTGTTTATTCTGAAAGCGTTGATGTTCCTTCGAGCAAAATAAAATTGGCTCTCGCTAAAATTTTAAAGGATGAGGGCTATATTAGAGATTTTAAAATTGTAAGTGTAGCGGATAAACCATATTCAGAAATTAGGATTTATTTATCATATGGAGCAGGCAAAGAACGCGTAATACAAGGACTCAGGAGAATTTCAAAACCAGGCAGAAGAATTTATGTCGGACATGATAAATTACCGGTCGTAATGGGTGGTCTTGGTCTTGCAGTGTTGTCGACTTCTAAAGGACTTAAAACCGGGCTTGAAGCATCAAAATTAGGTCTCGGCGGAGAAGTCGTCTGTTATGTCTGGTAGGAGGTAAAAATAAAATGTCTCGTATCGGACGTAAAGCAATAGAAATTTTAAAAGGTGCAGAAGTCGCATTAAAAGGCGATAAAATCGTTGTAAAAGGGCCTAAAGGTGAGTTAAATACTCCGTTGATGCCTGGTATAAAAGTCGAAGTAGAGGGCAATAGCGTAAAAGTTTCCCGCAATAATGACGAAAAACAAACCTGCGCATGGCACGGAATGACCAGAGCATTAATTAATAATATGATCATCGGAGTTACTTCGGGTTTTTCTCGCACAATGGAAATTGTTGGAGTAGGTTGGAGAGCTGCTTTACAGGGCAAAAAATTAGTTTTGAATTTAGGCTATTCGCATCCTATAGAGTTTACACCGCCTGCCGGAATTGAGATCGTTGTCGAAAATCCCATTAAATTTCACGTTAAAGGTATAGACAAGGAATTAGTCGGCCAGACATGTGCGCTGATAAAACAATTCAGACCGCCGGAGCCTTATCACGGTAAAGGCATCAAGTTTGAAAATGAATACATAATCCGTAAAGCTGGCAAGACTGGAGCAAAATAATCATGAAAAAAAGAAGCAGAAATGATATGCGCGTGATCCGTCATGAGAGATTACGCAAAACACTTTCGGGAACTGCTGAAAAACCTAGAATGTCAGTATTTCGCAGTCTTAAAAATTTATACGTTCAAATTATTGATGATGATAAAGGCCATACGCTTGTATCAGCTTCAACTCTTGAAAAATCTTTACAGCCGGAATTAAACGGAACTTGTAATATGAACGCTGCTAAAGTTATCGGGAGAGTTATTGCTGAGCGCGCAAAATCAAAGGGCATTGAATCCGTAGTATTTGATCGCGGAGGACATGCATATTTTGGGAAAGTTATGGCCATTGCTGAGGCTGCTAGAGAAGGAGGATTGAATTTCTAAAATGAGAATAGATCCTAAAAGTCTGGAGCTTCAGGAGCGCGTAGTAGCTATTAATCGCGTTAGTAAAGTCGTCAAGGGCGGTAAAAGGTTTAAATTTGCCGTTCTCGTAGTTGTTGGCGATGGAATGAATTACGTCGGAACAGGGATCGGAAAAGCTAAAGAGATCGCCGAAGCTGTACGCAAAGGAATCGAAAAAGCCAGCAAAAACCTCGTTGCAGTTAAGCATAATGCCGATACTATTCCGCACCCTGTAGTTGGCGAATTTGGCGCAGCAAGAGTTTTATTAAAGCCGTCACCTGCAGGAACTGGAGTTATAGCCGGTGGAGTAGTGCGCGCAATTATGGAGCTTGGCGGAGTTAAAGACGTTGTTACAAAAGTTACGGGACGCACGTCAAACGCCATTAATGTAGCTCATGCAACACTCGAAGCAATTAAAAATACAAGAACTGAATCCGAAATTATGAAACTTCGTAAATCTTCATCTGAACCCGAAATTATTGAAGAAGATGACTCTACTGAAACAATGGCAGAAGTTGAGGCAGCCGGCTTCGGTAATGTAAGCGAGGAGGCTTAAATAACTCATGGCAAAATTAAAAGTTAAATGGGTTAAAAGCGCGATAAGATTTCCGGAGCGTCAAAAACGCACAATAAAAGCACTCGGATTCAAGAAATTACAATCAGAAGTAATACATAACGATACCCCTCAAATTAGAGGCATGATCGATCATGTTAAACACCTGGTTGTATGCGAGGAGGTCAGCGAATGATCTTATTAAATGATTTACATCCCGCTAAAGGTTCAAATAAAAAGCCTAAACGTCTCGGACAAGGTCCAGGATCAGGCAACGGAAAAACTGCAGGAAAAGGTAATAAAGGCGATAAAGCACGTACAGGCGGTGGAGTTCGTCCAGGATTTGAAGGAGGTCAGATGCCTTTAACCAGACGTACACCGAAACGCGGATTTAATAATTACAGATTCGCAAAAGTTTTCCAGATCGTGAATATTGCCGAACTCGATAAAAAATTTAATGCCGGCGATGAAATTAATTCGGAAGTGTTATTAAACGCTAGAATTATCCGCAAAAAAAATATTCCCGTTAAAATTCTCGGCGAAGGAGATTTAACAAAGGCATTAAAAATTAAAGCTTCTGCATTTAGTAAGAGTGCAAGCGAGAAGATTAAGGCGGCTGGCGGAAGCTGCGAGGTGATTTAAGGTGTTCGGTTCTCTGGGTGATATATTCAGACTTCCAGACCTGAAGCGCAGAATTCTGTTCACCATTGGAATATTATTTATTTTCAGGCTCGGAGCTTATATCCCAACTCCGGGCGTTGATCGTTCTGCATTAGCCAATTTATTTTCAACTGGTGGCGGAGTTATGGATTTCTTGAATTTATTTTCTGGTGGAGCGTTATCAAGATTTGGAATATTTTCATTGGGCGTTGCACCTTATATTAATTCAAGTATCGTTATGCAGTTATTGGTCGTAATATTTCCAGCTCTCGAAAAATTGCAGAAGGATTCAACAGACGGACATAAAAAAATAATTCAGTGGACTCGTTACGGAGCTGTATTATTCGCATTTGTTCAGGCTATAGGTATGACCGCATGGCTCAGAGGTTTAGGGATCATGCAAGGGTCATTTTTTGATTTAATTCTAGTGGTCATTACTTTAGTAGCTGGATCAATGGCTGTAATGTGGCTCGGCGAAGAATTAACGGATCATGGCGTTGGTAATGGAATTTCATTATTAATTTTTGCCGGCATCGTCGCTAGAATCCCGGAGGCTGTTATTCAAACTTGGAACATGACCAGAATAGGACAGCTTAATTTTTTTGCGCTGTTAATCGGAATTGTTTTAATGATCGCCGTAATTGCAGGCTGTATTTTGTTACAGGAAGGCCAGCGCAGATTACCAGTTCAATACGCAAAAAGAGTCGTCGGAAATAAAGTTTATGGAGGTCAAAGCACTTTTATTCCGTTGAAAGTTAATCAGGCCGGTGTCATTCCGATAATTTTCGCCAGTTCTTTATTAATGTTCCCGTACAGCATTGCAAATTATTTTGGTGATAGTTCGCTGGGCAGGGTCATCAGTGCAATTTTTAGGCCGAACGGATTCGTTTATATAATTCTTAATATCGCATTAATAATATTTTTTTCGTATTTTTACACGGCTGTCGTATTTAATCCTAACGACATCGCTAATAATATGAAAAAATACGGCGGTTTTATTTTGGGAATTCGTCCCGGTCAACCGACTTCAGATTATATTACAAGAGTTATGGAACGTATAACACTTGGCGGCGGTATATTTTTGGCGATAGTTGCATTAATTCCGAATTTGATGTCTTCTGTTTTGGGCGTTAATTCGTTTTATTTTGGCGGGACTGCTGTTTTAATTGTCGTAGGAGTTGCGATGGATACCATTAACCAGGTTGAAGCGCAGTTATTAATGAGACATTACGACGGAATTTTAAAACGTTCCGGAAATGGCAAAACTCGCGGATTATTAAGGGCTTAAGATCATGAAATTAGTTTTATTAGGTGCTCCTGGTGCTGGCAAAGGCACTCAGGCATCTTTTTTGAAAAATAAATATAATTTGGCTCACATTTCAACAGGAGATATTTTCAGAGCAAATTTAAAAAATAATACTCCGTTGGGAATCGAAGCAAAAAAATTTATGGATAATGGCCAGTTGGTTCCTGATAATATCGTGATGAACATGGTCGGGAATGAAATCGAAAATTTAAATAATAATAATGGCTTTATGCTCGATGGATTTCCTAGAACTATACCGCAAGCCGAATTTTTAGAAAAAATAGTGAAGCTCGATGCGGTTATTTTATTTCATGTTCCAGATGAAGAAATTATCAGAAGATTAACCAGCCGGAGAATGTGTAAAAATTGCGGTTCTATTACTGATAATAATCACGATAAATGCCCATCATGCGGCGGAGAATTGTTTACACGTGATGACGACCGCGAAGATGTTATTAAAAGTCGCCTGAAAGTTTTTCACGAACAGACGGAGCAATTAATTGAATTTTATCGCAAAAAAAATTTATTGATCGAAATTAATGCCTCTGGAAGTCCTGAAGAAATTTTTGCAAGGGTTGTCGGTTTTTTGGATCATGATAAAAATTAAATCAGCCGAAGAAATTAATTTAATGCGCATCGCCGGAAGAGTTACAGCTGAAGTCCTGATGATCATGCGCGAAAATGTTAAGCCAGGAATTTCAACAGGTGAACTCGACAAATTAGCAGAGGATCATATACGCAAAAATAACGGGATTCCGGCATTTAAAAATTACAGGCCAGCTCTCTCAATGACTCCATTTCCCGGAACTATATGCGCTTCAATTAATGAAGAAATTGTACACGGTATTCCGAGTTATGACAGAATTTTACAGGAAGGCGATATTTTAAGCGTTGATGTTGGAGCTTGTATTAATGGATTTTTCGGCGATGCTGCTTGCACTTATCCAGTCGGCGAAATTTCTGCTGAACGTCAAAAATTATTAAACGCTACGGAAGAAGCTTTAAATTTAGCGATAAAAGCCGCAATTTCAGGCAATACGGTCGGGGATATAGGCTGGGCCGTTGAAAGTTATATTAAACCTCTAGGGTTTGGGATCGTTCGAGATTATACGGGACATGGCGTGGGCAAAAAATTACATGAAGCCCCCCAAGTTCCAAATTACGGACTGCCAAATAACGGAGTAACTTTACAAACCGGCATGACCATAGCAATAGAACCAATGATAATGGCAGGAAATGAAGAAACTAAAACAGCAGATAACGGCTGGACTGTTTTAACTGTTGACGGTTCGGATGCTGCTCATTTTGAGAGATCAATTGTAATTTTGGACGATGGCCCGGAAATTCTTACGGCATGGAGTTAAATTTAGGACAGGTTGTAATTTCTAAACAAGGCAAAGATTCTGGATTAATTTACGTAGTTTCGGGGTTTTCGCCTGACGGAAAAATAAATTTAATACGGCCAAATAAATTTAATTTATCAAGACCAAAGCGCAAAAATATAAAACATCTGCAGTTCACAAAAATTATAATAAACGAACTAGCAGAATTAATAAAGGCAGGTAATCATGACATTGATCGCGGATATTTTTTCAGGAGCTTAGATTTATGGCAAATACGGAAAAATCTGGCAAAGAAGAAGTAATGGAGATAAAGGGCGTAATTTCTGAACCTCTGCCCAATGCTATGTTTAGAGTAGAACTCGAAAACGGACATAACGTCCTCGCACATGTTAGCGGAAAAATGAGAATGCATTTTATAAGAATTTTGCCCGGTGATCATGTGCTGGTTGAAGTTTCGCCCTATGATTTAAATAGAGGCAGAATAATTTACAGGTATAAATAATTTTGGGGGAATATATAAATTATGAAAGTTAGACCTTCAGTTAAACCCATTTGCGAATTTTGCAGGGTTATAAGACGGCATGGGGTCGTGCGCGTAATTTGCAGCCGCGATCCTAGACACAAACAGCGTCAAGGTGTAAGGAGGTAAATAATTAAATGCCACGTATTGCAGGAGTAGATTTACCAAGAGAAAAACGCATCGAAATAGGATTAACTTATATATTTGGGATCGGCCTCAAGACTGCTCAAAATATTTTAAAAGCTACCGGAATTAATCCTAATTTGAGAGTAAAAGATTTATCGGAAGAGGATGCGCAAAAACTTCGTCGCGAAATCGAAGATAATTACAAAGTCGAAGGAGATTTACGCCGTGAAGTCTCAATGAATATTAAAAGGCTTATAGATATCGGCTGTTATCGCGGTCAACGTCATAGGCTCGGACTTCCCGTAAGAGGTCAACGCACAAAAACTAATGCAAGAACCCGTAAAGGTCCGCGCAGAACTGTTGCAAATAAAAAAGTCGCTACAAAAGGCTAATTTTAAGGAGGTGTTTTGAAATTGGCTAAAAGAACTACAACAGCACGTAAAGGAAAAAAACGCGAAAAGAAAAATATTAATTACGGAGTAGCACACATTTACTCAACTTTTAATAATACGATCCTCTGCATTTCTGATAGAGGCGGAAATATTATCACTTGGGCTTCAGGCGGTAATGTCGGTTTTAAAGGGACTCGTAAATCTACACCGTTCGCAGCTCAAATCGCAGCACAACAAGTTGCTAAAGGTGCTCAAGATCAGGGCGTTCAGGAAATTGATGTCGTCGTAAAAGGTCCAGGACCAGGCCGTGAAAGTGCCATCAGAGCTTTACAGGCTGCAGGGCTTCAGGTAAATTTAATTAAGGACGCAACACCTATCCCTCATAATGGGTGCAGACCTCCGAAAAGACGTCGCGTTTAAATGAATAACACTTTTAAAGTTTCTATTGAAGAAGAAGCTCACGGTTACGCCAGATTAATTTTTGAACCTTTAGAGCGCGGTTACGGTGATACTCTGGGGAATGCTTTAAGACGCGTATTATTATCGTCAATTAACGGCGCGGCAGTTACAGCAGTAAAATTTGATGGAGTGTTACACGAATTCAGCACAATTAAAGGAGTCCGCGAGGATGTAATTGAAATTCTGATGAATTTAAAACACATTCCGATCCAATATACTGGCGATATGAAGCCCGGCGAATTTAAAATTTTATCGATTGACAGCCGTAATTTCCCGGCAGATTTTTTCACGCGCAAAGATAAACCAGGAATATTAAACGCTAAAGATATGCCGTGGGATCATGAAATAGAATTTATGGGCGATGGAACTATTTGCACGCTCGAACCTGATGCAAATTTCTCAATGGAAGTTTATGTGCAAAAAGGTACGGGTTATTTATCATCTGATAGAGATCGCCCGGCCGGTCTGCCTCTTGATGCCGTTTTGACTGATGCAATTTTCTCGCCTGTATCAAGGGTAAATTATCGCGTTCAGCCTGCGCGCGTCGGTCAAAGCATAGATTTTGAGAAATTGATCCTTGAAGTCTGGACAACCGATGCAATTTTGCCGGTCGATGCAGTCACTGAAGCCGCTCAAACCGCTCAGGAATATTTTAGGCATATCGCAGAAATTACTCCTGATGCCGTCCTGATCGATCCTGATGAACCGGAAAAACTTCCAGAGCCATTAAAAGAAAAATCCGAAATCTCCAAGCTTGACGAATTCAGCGGAAAACCTATTCACGAGCTTGAATTAACGATCAGGAGCGAAAATTGTTTATTGCGCGGTGGTATTCAGACTATAGGCGATTTACTTGAAAAAACTCACGAGGATTTATTAAAAATTCGTAATCTCGGAAAAATTTCACTTAATGAGATCGAAGATAAACTCGTAAAATTAGGATTGTCGCTCAAACCTTCTGAACAACCAGAACAAGAACAAGAATTTAATGAAGATAATGCCGAAGATGTTCAGGAAATTTCAGAGGATAATGCAGAAAATGAAAAGCTCGAAGAAATTGAAACTGAAGAGCCAAAAATTAAACCTGCTAAACCAGGACGAAAACCAAAAAATAAAAAAATTGAAGCGGCTCAAGAACCTGAACCAGAACCGGAAGAAAAAGAAGAAAAACCTAAACGCAAATACAAAAAAAGAAATAAGGAGGCGAATTAAATTTGAGACATCATGTTGATCATAGAACTTTAGGACGTTATGGCAGTCACCGTAAAGCTATGCTCGCTAATATGGCAGCCAGTTTATTTTTAAATGGCAGTATTCAAACTACTGTGACACGCGCTAAAGAATTACGCAGAGTTGCTGAAAAATTAATTACTCGCGCTAAAGGCGGAAGCGTTCACGATATACGTTTAGTATTTTCCAGAATGCCACATAAACAAGCAGCAACAAAATTATTTCAGGAGATCGCTCCAAAATTTGCAAGTTTTGATAAAGGCGGTTACACTAGAATTATTAAAACAGGCACAAGATTAGGAGACGGTGCAGAAATGGCTGTGATTGAACTTGTCGAACGCGACGGAAATAAATAATATTAAACATTTAATCGAAGTCCGTTCAATTTCTTATAATTACGAAAATTCTTACATGGGACGCGCTTTAAATGCCGTCTCATTTTTCGTAAATTCCGGCGAACGTGTCGCAATTTTAGGACATAACGGCTCAGGAAAATCTACGCTCGTTAAAATTCTGGGCGGACTTTTGGAAAATTTTGATGGCGAATGCTTAATTAATGGGATTAATATTAAAAATATCGATTTTAAAATTTTACACTCGACTATCGGTTTAGTTTTTCAAGACCCTGAAAATCAAATCGTTGCCGCCGTTGTCGAAGATGATGTCGCGTTCTCTCCTGAAAATCAAGGACTGCCACCCGATGAAATTCAATCTAGAGTAAATAACGCCCTCGAAGCCGTAAATATTTCAAATAAACGTAATTCATCAGTGTCAGCTCTGTCCGGCGGTGAAAAACAACGCGTCGCTATCGCTGGAGCTTTGGCAAGTCACGCAAAATGTTTAATACTCGATGAACCTACCGCAATGCTCGACCCTCAAGGAAGATTAGATGTTGAAAAATCTTTGCGGAAAATCCATCAAAACGGAACTGCGATTATACAAATTACTCACCAAATAGAAAATTTTAATGACATCGACCGCATTATAGTTTTATCTAAAGGCGAAATTATTTGGCAGGGCGATAATAATAATTTTTGGAACGTCGCTGAAAATTTAGGATTTGATCTGCCGGATGCATATAAATTAAAAAGTTTTAACGCCGAAGTTATCGCAAAAAATTTTAAAATTAATAATAATAATATTAATATTCACGAACAAAATAATTTTATTGAGGCCAAACAACAAAAAAATTTTACGTTCGAAATTAATAATTTATCGTTCAAATTTGATGATAATTCCTCAGCTTTAAATAATATTTCCGCAAATATTCCTGAAGGACAATGGCTCTCAATTATAGGCAAAACCGGTTCGGGAAAATCTACGCTGATACAACATTTAAACGCATTATATAAAATTCAAGCTGGCAAAATACTTTTTTATAATTCCGAGCTGCCTCAACATGGCCGAGATTTAATTAATTTACGCAAAAATGTCGGACTCGTCTTCCAAAATCCCGAAGATCAATTATTTTCACTGAACGTTTTTGAAGAGTTAGCGTTTGCCCCAAAAAATGCAGGCTTCAATAAAATTCAGCTCGAAAACTCAATTGAATACGCTTTAAATTCGGTGGGACTCGATAAAAAATATTTAATGCGCAACCCCTTAGCACTTTCAGGCGGTGAACGCAGATTAATTGCTATAGCTTCGGTTTTAGCTGTCCAGCCCAAATGTTTAATACTCGATGAACCTCTCGCAGGACTTGATGCAAGTTACCAGAAAAAAATTTTAAATCTGCTCTCAAATTTACGCGACGAAGGCAAAACTATTATTACAATTACTCACGATTTAAATACAGCACTTAAATTTTCTGACAGAATTTTAATTTTAAATAACGGCAATTTTATTAACGAAGGCACGCCGGAAGAAATTTTATTTAATCTGACGCAGATTTTAAGCCCTGAAACTTGGCCCGATGTGTTAAAATTCTCGTATGAAATTCATAAATTAAATAATAATTTTCCGTTGATGTATGATTATGAAAGCTTATTAAAATGTATTTCTCAAATATAAATCTCGGTCAATATTTTCCGGCTGATTCGTTTATACATAGGCTTGATCCTAGAGCTAAATTATTCGCGCTGATCATTTTAATTTCTGCTGTATTCTCGATTAAATCAAGTTTTATATTAGCGTGCTGGATTTTTATTTTAATTTTCATCGTGCATGTTTCTAAAATTCCGTTTAAAACTTTTATAAAATCTTCAAAGCCAATTTTATTTATTATAATTTTAACGTTTATTTTTAATTTTATTCCGATCATTTACGGCGATTCATTTTTAAAAGCTCTGTCAAATGCAGTTTTTACATCTACGAGACTTTTTATTTTAATGATGTACGCCCTTTTATTGCCGTTGACGACCGCCCCGCTGGAATTGGCTGCAGGCATCGAAGCATTATTAAAACCGCTTGAAAAATTTGGATTTCCTGCAGGTGAATGCGCTATAATGATCGGCATGGCTTTGAGATTTATTCCGATGTTGATGCACGAAACAGATAAAATTATTAAAGCTCAATTATCACGGGGCGCAAAATTAGATCAGGGAAATTTATTTAAAAAATTATTATCGTTCATACCCGTTTTAATTCCGCTGTTCATTATAATTTTCAGACGAGCTGACGAAATAGCTATAGCAATGGAAGCCCGCGGATATTCAGGAGCAAAGGGCAGAACCAAACGCAAGCCATTAAAATGGAAATTATCGGATTCAGCCGCAATTATTTTCTCGGTTATTCCTGTTTTATTATTATATTTATTATGAATTACGCTGTAAAAATTTCTTATTTGGGTCAAAATTATTCAGGCTGGCAAATTCAACCAGACGCAACAAGCATACAGGAAATTATAGAAAATATTTTATTTAAGATCGCAGGAAATAAAATAAAAATTATTGGCGCTGGCAGAACTGATAAAGGCGTAAATTCTGTTGGGCAAATTGCTTCGTTTGAAATGGAAAAAATTTTTAAGCCTGAAAAATTACAGCTGGCATTAAATTTTTATTTGCCCGAAGACATCAGAATTACTAAAGTGTATTTAACTCAAAATAATTTTAACGCAAGACATGACGCATTTTTACGCGAATATAAATATTTTATTTTTCACGGCTCGTTCTGCCCTCCTGCGCTTAATAATTTCGTCTGGTGGAATAAAAAATTTTGGGATCATGATTTAGCCAGGCAAGCAAGTAAAATTTTAATCGGTAAACACGATTTTAAAGCGTTCTGCAAAACTTCAGAATGTCCGGAAAATTCAATTAGAACTATTCAGAGCATACGCATTAAAAAAATTTATAATATAACCGTCATAAGCATTAAAGCTCAATCATTTTTAACTAATATGGTGCGCATCATAATGGGAAATTTAAACGCAGTCGCAACCGGCAAAAATAATATTTTATGGCTCAACAATTTATTAAATAATTCTGCGCGATCAGAATCCAGCATAACCGCTCCAGCTTGCGGCCTCTGGTTTTGGAGAGCCTATTATAAAGATAATATTTTCAACTGATATAAAAAATTTTTCTCGTAAATTATCATTTGCTCGTAAATTTATAATTCAGGAGGTTATATTTTTATGCGCAAATTTTTAACGGCAATTTTTATTTTGAGTTTAATTATTACTCCGGCTTTTTCATCGAATAGTGACGAATTTAATTTTAATTTCCCCCGCGCCCGTCAAAATACTTTAAATGATTGGGCTATGGCCTCGCAAATCGTTCAGAACATTCAACGCCCCAATATTCCAGCTAAAGAAATAAGATTAAATTTAACAAGCTCCGAAGCTAGAGATGCCCACAAAATTATTCAGGAGGCAATTGACAAAACTTCAAGCGAAGGCGGCGGGAAAATTATTATTCCTGCTGGTGAATATATTTGCAACGGCCCAATCGTCTTAAAAAATAACATCGAGTTAAATCTTGAAGAAGGCGCAAAAATTTTATTTAGTCCTGAACCTTCGTGTTATTTGCCTGTAGTAAAAACTCGCTGGGAAGGAACTGAATTAATGAATTATTCGCCAATGATTTACGCATATGGACAGCACGACATCGCCTTAACTGGGGCCGGAACTATTGACGGAAATTCTGAGAGCGTCTTTCACTCATGGAAAAAACTTGAAAAACCTGATCAGCAAGCTTTACGTTTAATGGGTGCAGCCGGAACTCCCGTTGAAAATCGAATTTTTGGCGAAGGACATTATTTAAGACCGTGCATAATTGAAATTAATTATTGTGAAAGAGTTTTACTCGAAAATTATACGGTCATGAATTCGCCTTTTTGGATCAATCATATTAACTGTTCAAAACATGTTCAAGTGAGAGGCTTAAAAGTTAATTCAATGTTCGCAAATAATGACGGCATAGATGTCGAATCTTCAAAATATGTCTTGATCGAAAAAAATATTTTTAGAACCGGCGATGATTCAGTTGTCGTTAAATCCGGTCGCGATTATGACGGCCGTAAAGTCGGTTTGCCTTCAAAATACGTTGTGATTCGCCAAAATGATATGGGCGGAGAAGATGGCATCGCACTCGGCTCTGAAATGTCCGGCGGCATCGCTTATGTATTTTTTGAAGATAATATTTTACGTGACGGCGACAGCGCAGTAAGATTTAAAGCAAATCTCGATCGCGGCGGAACTTGCGAACACATCAGAGTACGTAATATGAAAATCGGGAATTTTAAAAATTTCATTTGGTTTCAGTTAAATTATCCGGGCGAATTGGGCGGAAATTTCCCGACCGTTTATAAAGATCTCGTATTTGAAAATATTACCGTCGAGAGCTTGAGCGAAAAATTATTTGAATGCCATGCCCCAAAAGGTTATCCGCTTCAGGATGTAATGTTAAAGGACGTAAATATTATAAAATCTGCCAACAGTAATTTTATTCTCGAAAACGTCTCAAACCTCGTAATTAATAATTTTAAGATCAACGACCAAAATATTAACGGCGTGCTTTCTTCGTTTTAATTTAAATTAATTTATATGCTCCTCTGAAATTTTGTGAGGAGCTTTATTTTATATTTTAATTTTAATTTTAATTTTGATTTTGATTTGTTGCATTAATATTTAATTCGCCCTTCATGTATTTGATCATTGATTCAGTAGCTTTTTTTGCTCCTTCTACTGCGTGCACTACTGTTTTCGCTCCTGTTACTACATCTCCGGCCGCAAATACTCCGGGACGCGTCGTCATATAATTTTCATCTATAACTAGCAGACCACGATCAGAAGCCATCAATCCATCAGTTGTTCTCACAAGTTTTGATCTCGGCACTTGACTAATTGAAATAATCGTAGAATCCGCATCAACCTGTATTAAATCATCTTCACAGCCGATAATCTCATCGTTTTCGCCGTAAATTGTTTTTTTGAAGACCGGCCCGCGCTCCGTAATTTCTTGAACCTGCATACCCGTTTCAATTTCTGCTCCGTCCAGTTCGGCGTATGCTACTTCGTGAGAACTCGCGGCGATCTCTTTTCCCATTGCGTAAAGTGTTACGGATTTTGTCCCGTTTCTTAAAGCTGTCCGCGCAACATCCATCGCTGCATTCCCAACGCCTATAACTGCGACTTTATCTCCTAAATGATGAGCCTTCGGGTTCGCTAAATAATTCATAGCAAAATGTACATTGCCTAAACTTTCGCCTTTAATTCCCAAACTTCTGGGCTTCTCCGCTCCAGTCCCGATAAATATCGAGTCATATCCATCACGGAACAAATTTTCAATTACTAAAACTGTCCCGATCGTCGCGTTTAATCTTATTTGAATGCCCATCTCTTCAAGTCTGGTCTGATAGCGATCCAAAATGCTTTTTGGTAATCTAAATTCCGGTATTCCATATTGCATAACGCCGCCGATTTTGCTTTTCCATTCAAAAATTGTAACGTGATAACCCAAACGGGATAATAATACCGCTACTGTTATACCTGCCGGGCCTGCTCCGATTACTGCAACTTTTTTATTTTCGCGTTTAATCGGAACTGATACGGGCATGCGATCCAAATACATATCTGAAATATATGTCTCTATGCTCGAAAAATGTACTGCGCTGTCCTTTTTGGCTCTTATACAATTTCCTGCGCATTGCTTTTCATGATTGCACACTATTGAACATATTACGCTCAACGGATTATTTTCAAATAAAATTCTCCCGGCTTCCATTAATTTATGTTCCTTAAAAAGCTGAATAATTTGCGGTATCGGCGTATGAACCGGGCAACCTGCTTGACAACGAGGATTTTTACAATTAAAACAGCGCTCAGCTTCCTTCATTATGTGAATTGGCATAATTTATTTATCACTCTCAAATTAAATTTAATTTATATTAATAATATATTATTAAGTGAGTTCGGATTATATAGCATTTAACTTTTAAATTAAATCGCACGTCCAGTCATAATTTTTTATTAATTCAATGCAATTCCTCGCCTGAATCGTAAGCGTTTGATTTTTGCGGAATATCGCACTCACATCCCATTTCATTCCGGAATCTGAAATTTTATAAATATCTATCTGCAAATTATTTTTTAATGGCTCTATCGTCATCGAAGGCACAACAGCTAACCCCATACCCTCCGAACATAATCCCAGCGCTGTCTCGTTATTTGTCGTTTCCATTAAAATTTTGGGCTTATATCCGTAATGTTTAAATAATATGTCGAGTTCTTTACGCATTCCGTGACCATTCTTTAATAATATGAACGGGAAATTTTTAAGAGCTTCGAATTTAATAATATTTCCATCATGAGAATTTTCAGGCAAAAAATTTTTACGCGCAATAATAAATAATTCTTCTTCGCATAATTTTATATTTGCAAAATCCTCAAAACCCGTTAATAATGGCAATATCGCAAAATCTACAGCACCCTTTTTAACATCTTCGCGCAATTGTCTTGAATTATGTTCAACCGTATTAATTTTTATTTCCGGATATAATTCCGAGTATTTAGGCAAAAATTTAGGCAACATGAAAGCGGCACGGGCTGGAGCAATCCCGATCGTAATTTTCCCGCGTCTGATTCTTGAAATTTCGGCCATGTCGTTTTTAAGCTGTTTATTTAATTCCAAAATCTTTTTTGCGGCATCAATATAATATTTCCCTTCATAAGTTACTGTAATTGGGTTTGATGTCCTGTCAAAAATTTTTATTCCTTCTTCGCGTTCGAGTTTGCTTACTGCGTTCATTAAATTATTTTGCGTCGTAAATAAATTTTCTGCTGCACGCGAAAAACTCCCAGTCTCAGCAACTTCAGAAATATTTTCAAGTTCATCAAAATCCATTTAAATAAATCCCTCCTGACTGAAATTAAACGAGCAAAAATTAAAATAAAAATTATTTTATCAAATCGAATATAACGCAAATACTTCAATTACTCCAATTACTTTTTATTCATGGCCGGAAATAATAAAAAAAGAGAGGGCTTTAAAAATCATTCCTTCTCTCTTCTTTTTTGAGGGGGGTAAAACGATCGAACAAGAACGAGGATTACTTGTTATATAAAAACCGTCTCCTTGCAGGTTTGAGACCGTTTTGTTAATTTCGTATTTGTTCGTCACGTCAAACATTATATATTTAAATTTTTTTATGTCAAGCTGTTAAATTTTTTTATTTAATTCTTTATCATTATGCTAAAATACGGGACGAAATTTAAATTTATTTTTGCCGGCTCATCTGTAAATTTTTCAGGTGGGCAAATTTTTTTATTTTTTTATTTTATTTTTAAGGGGATTTTAATTTGAATATTATAAATGCTTCTGATGCAGCTACAGGAATTTTAACAGTTGCTTTAATGTTATTGTTTGGTTTTGCGTTGACGAGATTAACAAAATTATTAAAACTTCCAAACGTTACGGCCTATATAGTTACGGGAATTTTAATCGGGCCTTACTGTTTAAATTTAGTTCCGAAAATCGTAACAGCTTACACCGAATTTTTACCGGATGTAGCACTTGCTTTTATAGCTTTCAGCACCGGACAATTTTTCAGGCTCGATGCACTGAAAGGTAACGGCACAAAAGTTTTAATTATTACGGTTTTGGAATCCTGTACAGCGTCATTATTTGTTTTTATTGCTTCGTATTATATTTTAAAAATGGATCTCGCATTCTCCAGTGTATTGGCTGCTCTTGCATCTGCAACTGCTCCAGCTTCAACCATGATGACAATAAGACAAACAGGAGCGCACGGAGATTTTGTAAATACTTTATTGCAAGTTGTAGCACTCGATGATGTCGTCGGGCTTTTAGCATACAGCGCAGCTATTTCCGTAGCATTGGCTTACACTGCTTCGGGATTTAGTTTAAAAAATATTGTTTCGCCGATATTAATTAATTTTGCGAGTTTATTCGCCGGCGGTTTATTAGGATTTTTATTAAAAGTTTTAATCCCGCCTAAACGTTCAAGCGATAATAAATTAATTATTTCAGTTGCGATATTATTCGGATTTTGCGGATTCTGCCAAATTTTGGAAGTATCGCCGTTATTAGGCTGTATGTTCATGTCTACGGTATATATAAATATTACGAATGACGATAAATTATTTAAACAGTTGAACAGCTTCAGCCCGCCGTTTTTATTATTATTTTTCGTTCGTTCTGGAGTATGTTTTGATTTAGGTGCGTTAATTAATAATAATAATTCCGGCTCAAGTTCTTTATTAATTTTGGGAGTCGTGTATTTTGTCGTGAGAATTTTAGGGAAATATTTCGGAGCCTTTGCAGGATGCCTCATCACTCATAAAAATAAACTCGTTCGGAATTATTTGGGACTCGCTTTAATTCCTCAAGCCGGTGTAGCGATCGGACTCGCTGAATTAGGTGCTAGAACTTTGGGAGGCATCACGGGAAATTCATTGCGGACCGTTATACTTGCTTCGAGCGTTTTATATGAATTAATAGGGCCGGGCTGTGCAAAATTATCGCTGGCTCTTTCGCATTCGTACGATAAAAATTTAAATAGTTCATACGAAAATCCCGAACAATCCGAAAAACATGACGTAAATTTATTAATCGAACGTATACGCGAAATACAAAACGAATTACCAGAACATGATATTAATAATAATATTACAAATTCAACGCCGGTTAATAATTCAAATATTCCAACGTGGCGGAAGCATTTTCACTCAAACAAATTTTAAATTCAATGAGTAAATATGATTTAGCAAAATAATTATTTATATGATATATTCAAACTAATTTTAAATAATTTTAATTTTATGAAAGGACATGATGCCTCAATGGAAATGTATTTGACCGCTTTAAAAGATCTTCTGGCTCAGTCAGGATTTGCGGCTCTGTTTGCTTCGACAGGTACAGGGAATATTATAATGCTCATCGTTGCATTTATATTATTGTATTTGGCGATCGGTAAAGGTTTTGAACCGTTGTTACTTGTTCCTATAGCTTTCGGCTGTATGCTTGTAAATCTGCCTTTATCTGGAATTATCGAAGGCTTTAACCCTGAAACTAACACGATCGGATTTTTACGAGCATTATATTACGGTGCTGAATTTGAAATTTATCCGATAATAATATTTTTAGGAATCGGAGCTATGACGGATTTCGGTCCGTTGATCGCAAACCCAATAACGTTTTTACTCGGAGCGGCTGCACAATTCGGGGTTTTCGTAGCGTTTATTTCTGCCAACTGGGTAGGAGCTTTAACGCACGGCCTCGTGTCATTCAATATTAAAGAAGCTGCGAGTATTGCAATTATTGGAGGAGCTGACGGCCCAACAAGTATTTATTTGACGGTAATGCTCGGACAGAAACAAATTTTAGGAGCTGTAGCAGTTGCGGCATATAGTTATATGTCATTAGTTCCGTTGATTCAGCCCCCAGTAATAAAATTAATGACCAGCAAAAAGGATCGCGCGATTTTAATGGGACAATTGAGACCAGTTACAAAACGCGAAAAAATTTTATTCCCGATAATTTGTACAGTTGTTTCAGGTTTAATTTTGCCGGCATGTGTTCCGCTGGTAGGCACGTTAATGTTTGGAAATTTATTGCGTGAATGCGGAGTGACTGAGAGATTAAGCCAGACAGCTCAAAACGAATTATTAAATATTACGACGATATTTTTAGGTTTGTCAGTAGGTTCAACGATGGCGGCCGAACAATTTTTAACACCTGCGACGCTCGTAATAATTTGCTTAGGTCTTGTAGCTTTTGCATTCAGCACGGCGGGCGGTTTAGTTTTCGGTCAGATCATGAAAATTTTATCAGGCGGTAAAATTAATCCTATGATCGGAGCTGCCGGAGTCAGTGCTGTTCCTATGGCTGCGCGCGTTGTTCAAAGGGTTGTGCAGCAGGAATATCCCGGACATTTCTTATTAATGCACGCGATGGGACCGAATGTCGCCGGAGTTATCGGTACAGCAGTAGCAGCAGGAGTAATGCTCACACTGTTATCACATTAAAATTTAAATAAAATAAAATATATTTCCGGGAGTTGTGTTTTAAGCTCTCGGAATTTTTTTATTTAATTTATTGTTCCGAATGAAAACGCTGTAAAAAAATTTTTTTGAAAATTCAATATTTTTACTCTTTTAAATTAAATGCTATAATTCGCCGTAATTTTAAATTTTATTTGCAGGAGGTTAATTGACTTGAAAAAATTTATACTTATTGTATCCGCTTTATTTTTAATATTTAGCTGCATGGCTTTGGCTTCAGATTCCGGGAGAAAAATTAAAAATATCAGAGATCTCAAAACCGAAAAATTAGCAGCTCAACGCGGTACAGTCGGGCAATTTATAGCAGAAGAATTATTGGGTGAAAATAAGAAAAAATTATTAACCACTTTTGAAAAATATGTTGATGCCATCGCTGCTTTACGTCAGGGAAAAGTCCGCGCCGTTGTTATGGACGAAATGCCGGCTAAAAGATTTTTAAAGGACGTTGAAGGCTTAATGATAATGAAAGAGGCCATGTCTGAAGAAAATTACGCAATAGGATTCAAAAAAGGCAATAAAGAATTAATCGAACAGGTTAACAAAGCATTAAGCGAAATGAAAGCTGACGGAACTTTAAATAAAATTTTCGAGAAATATTATAACAGCGATGTTTCAGAAATTTCACCGGATGATATAGATTTTAATTTAAATGCTTCCGGCGGTAAATTGGTCGTAGGAACTGAAGCAGGATTCGCACCATATGAATTAAAAGTCGGAAATAGTTTTATAGGCATTGATGTCGAGATGTGCGCTGTTATCGCGAAGAAATTAAATAAAATTCTCGTTATCGAAAATATGAATTTTGATGCCCTTCCGATGGCCGTCTCAACGGGAAAAGTTGACATGATCTGCGCAGGCATCACCGTAACTCCGGAACGCCTCGAAAATATGGACTTTTCAGAAAATTATGTGATTGGTGCTAAACAAGTAGCAGTAATTTTAGCTGAAGATTTCGCAAATGATTAATAAACGTTATGGCGCAAGTCGCGGAGATTTAATTTTATGGGCTTGCGGATTAATTTTAATATTTTTGTTGTATCGTTCCGGATTTTTCACGGCTGAATCATGGCAGGATTTTAACAGGAGATTTTATCAGAACTTCATAAAAGATCAGCGTTATATGATGCTGGTTGATGGGTTGCGCTCAACTATTTTTATGACTGGTTATGCTACGTTAATCGGCGTTGCAGTCGGGTTAATTTTAAGCGTAATCCGTGTAGCACATGCAGGCGGTGCAAATATTCCGCTGTTGAATGCTCTTGCAAATTGTTATATTACAGCTTTAAGAGGCACGCCCGTAATGGTGCAGTTATTAATTTGGAATTTTACAATTTTTGCTTCGGCTCGTGATTTAAATACGGAATATATTGCGATTTTAGCATTTGGATTAAATTCGGGGGCATATATCGCAGAAATTTTCAGGGGCGGAATTGAATCAATTGATCGCGGTCAAATGGAAGCCGCTAGATCTTTAGGCTTAAATTATGGGAGTTCGATGAGGCTTGTAATTTTGCCTCAAGCCATAAGAAACGTTATACCGATGTTGTTTAATGAATTTATTGCGCTCTTAAAAGAAACTTCGGTGGCCGGATATATCGGAATAGATGATTTAACCAGAGCCGGGCAAAATATTCAGGCTTTAACGCTGGAACATTCGCAACCGCTGGTAATGGTCGCAATAATTTATTTAGTTATCGTATTATTTTTAACTCACCTGGTTCGCAGGCTGGAAAAATTTTTAAGTCGAAGCAGAAGGGGGTAAAATTTTAATATGGTGATTGAAGTCGAAAATTTAAAAAAATCATTCGGAAATTTAAACGTTTTGAACGGCATCACAACTGGAATTAACAAGGGCGAAAAAATTGCGGTGATCGGTCCTTCAGGTTCTGGCAAAAGCACTTTTTTAAGATGTCTGAACCGAATGGAAGAGCCGACATCAGGAATAATAAAATTTCATGACGAGGATATTACGTCCCAAAGTTGCGATATAAATAAAATTCGTCGTCATATTGGGATGGTGTTTCAACATTTTTATTTATTTCCGCATTTGACTGTGAGGCAAAATATTACGTTAGCTCCGGTGCAGTTAAAAATTATGACTCAGAAAGAAGCTGATGAGCGTGCAAAATATTTGCTTGATCGTGTAGGTTTAGCCGATAAATTAAACGAGTGGCCTGAGCGTTTATCAGGCGGGCAGAAACAACGTGTAGCGATCGCCCGGGCTTTAGCGATGGATCCGGAAGTATTATTATTTGACGAGCCGACCAGCGCATTAGACCCTGAAATGATCGGCGAAGTTTTAGCGGTTATGAAGGAGCTTGCGGATTCTGGAATGACTATGTATTTAGTTACTCATGAGATGGGTTTTGCGCGTGAAATTTCGGATCGAGTATTATTTATAGATCACGGAATAATTTCAGAAGAAGGAACGCCGGAAGAAGTTTTTGGAAATCCTAAGCAGCCCCGAACGATTGAATTTTTATCGAAAGTGTTAAGACATTAAAAAATTATTTGCCCTGATCAATAAAATAAAAAATAAATTAACGATCAGGGTGTTTTTTTTAGTTTTATGTTTTAAATTTTAATTTGTTCTTTAATGTAACGTTTAAATTTTTTATAACTGAGCCAACCTCCGAATATTCCGCTTATAATTATTTTTGAACACTTGAATTTACCGGCAAATAATAATTTCATAGCATAAATAAAAAGTTTAATCGAGACTTTTAAGCCTGTTTTTATTCCGCTATAAAATATAACATTTATTAAATTATTTCTGTACATGTAAAAAAAATTTGCGAGCCGTTTTTCATCGGTCTGTTCTTCAATTGATAGTCTTGCTACTTCGCGTTTGTGGCAAACTCTGCTTTTTCCGACTAAGAACGCTGGGCCGTAATATTTAGTTAATCTGGTCGTATATTCTGTATCATCGCCCCAAATAAAATAATCTCTGCAAGGCAGTCCGCATTTTTTAAAAGCATCGTAGCGAACTAAAATCGAGACGAAAGTGGCGCAATTAATTTTTAATAAACTTTCTGAAATATATCTGTGCCAATCGGGCATTTTACTAGATTTTGATGGGCTGTAATCTATTGAAGTAAAATTCATCGGGTCTCCTGTTTTCCCAAAAACTGCGCTCGCAAAAAAACTTGCACGTTCATTTTTAGTGATTGATTCGGCCTCACATAAATATTTCAAGCAGTTTATATCTGGTATAGCATCATCGTCCATTATCCATATCCAAGAGGTTTTATCTGGGACGCGTTTTAAGCCTTCGCAAAATCCCCCTGTAGCTCCAGTATTAATTTGCATTTTGACGTAAACAAAATTATTTTTTTGCATATATCCTGATTGTTTTAAAAATTATTCTGTTCCATCAGTGCTGGCATTATCAATTAATATTACGTTGCTTACCGGGTAAGTTTGGGAATATACAGCTTCTAAGCATTCCGATAATAAATCTTTACGGTTATAAGTTACTATTATGCAGGCTACACGGTGAGGTGAGGTGAGGTGAGGTATTGTACACGCTCATTTTACTCTGTCAAGCTCCTTTATTATAAATTTTAAATTAATTCTAGCACAAATATTTTTATTTTTTCATCAACAGCCAGCAGAAAAACGGTCCGCCCGTTAAAGCCGTCAAAACTCCCGCCGGAAGTTCTCCAAAAATTTGTGCTATTCCATCGGCAAATGATAATAAACACGATCCCAACATAAACGAATATATTATTAAATTTTTGTGCGAAGCTCCTATTAAAATGCGCGCTAAATGCGGAATTACTAAACCTACAAAACTTATTATCCCAAATGAACTAACTACAAGCGCAACACTCATCGAACTCGTTATTAATAATATTGCTCGCGTTAATTCTTCATTGATTCCTAAAATTTTGGCGTAATCATTTCCCAATGACATCGCATCCAAACTAGACGAAAATATTAAACCGGAAATTAAAATTATTAATGCCCCAATCCAAATATTTAACGCCGTATTTAAATTTGATCCTGCAAAACTTCCCATTAACCATAAAATTATGCCGTTTAATTTTTCGCCGGCAATTGATTTTATAAACGTTACTCCAGCTGATAAAAATGCATTTACGATTATTCCAGATAAAATAATTTTTTCACGGCCACCGTTAAACGAAATTAAAAATACAAATATTAACGCCGATATTGCTCCGAAAAATGCTCCGGTTAACGCAAAAAATTCACCCGACAAAATTCCAACAGAAGCCCCAAACGCTGCACCCGATGCTATTCCAAGCGTATAAGGTTCGGCCATTGAATTCGATAATAATCCCTGCAAAATCGCCCCGGCCGCCGCTAAAATTCCACCTGCTCCAGCTGAACTCAAAAAGCGCGGTAATCTTATTTCACGAATAATAATATATTCCGGCAAATTTATTTCGTTGGGCTGCGCGAATAATAAAAAATAAACGGCTCGATTAAACGGGATGTCCCATTCACCGAGCGTCATTCGCCAAAATAAAATTATTATGAATAACGTAAATATTAAAATAAATTTCTTATAACATCTCATTAATTCTCTTAATAAAATCTTTCGTAAAATTTTCGTCCTCGCCTAAACCCTTTAAATATTTCGTAATATTTTCATAGCCGTTCGATTTTAAAATATTCAGCCATGATTCAGGATCATCTTCGCCGGCTAAATCGTTATTTGCGTGATCACCTGCTACGATCATTAAGGGCGAAATTATTAAATTTTTTATTTCGGGGTTGGCTTTCAATTTTAAAATTACGTCCTCAATTTTCGGCGCGGCTTCAACTGTTCCCAAAAAGAATTTATTTTTATAATTTTTATCGAGCGCAAACTGCAATAAACTATATAACGCATTAGCAACATGTTCCGGCGTTCCATGTCCCATTAAAATTATGCCCGTGTTGTTGTCGTTAATATATTCCGCAAATCTCGAAGCTAAAATTTTCGCCATCCTCTCGCAGTCTTCATAATTATTTAAAAACGGTCTGCCCAAAATTAATTTATTAAATCCATATTTGCCAGTTAAAATTTTAAACGCGCTCACGACATTTTTAATTTCATCAAATTCCTCGCCCGGAATTAAATGCGTTGGCATGACGTAAACATTTTTAAAGCCTTCGTTATTTAAATCTGCCAGAGCTTGAACGGGTGTCGGAATATTTATATTTTGCTCCTTTAAAATTTTTTTTCGGATAATATTTGACGTAAAAGAGAGCCGGATTTCATAACCTTTAAAATTTTCGCGTGCCGATTCAAATAAATTATTAATTGCTTTACGGGCTTCGGGCATTGATGTCCCGAACGAAATTATTAAAATTGCCTGCTTCTCCTGAGCAAATGCAGACGAAATTAACGAAAATAATAAAAATATTGAAATTGAAAATTTATGCAGCAATGAAAAAACCTCCAAAAAAATTTTTAAATCAAGAGCATTTTATTACGATAATAAATTTAAAAAAACAGGGGGATTATTGAAAATGAAAATTAATAATAAATTCGGAAGCATTTGGGACGAACTGCCAAATTATGAGCGAGATGTTCCAAGAAATTCAGAGGAAGTAACGGACTTTTATGAAGCTGCCGGTTCGAGCGTGCATAAATCTTTAATGACAACTTGGGACAATCATAACGAGCTGATGAAAAAATCTGCTGAATTACGAAAAATTTATAACGATAAAAAATTTATTGAGCAAAAAATTATTGAACATCGCGAAGAACAACGCAGAATTATGGAAGAAGCATCACTCGAAAGAATTAAAGAATCTCAAATGTTTAAGAATTAAAATAAAAAAAATTCCCCGCCTGAAATTTTGACGGGGGTAAACAAAAATTTTTACTTCACTTTTATTTCCGGTTCTGGAAGAGGGATATTTTCTGCTTTATTTTCAGCGTCATTTAATTTTTCTTTTAAATTAGCTTTTTGTTTTGATTTAGCTTCATTTAATTTTTCATTTGGGATGCTTTTAGCTTTGTCCTTAGCGTCGTTTAATTTCTGTTCTGAAACTTTTTTAACACTGTCATCAGCATTTTTTAATTTTTCCTGTTTAGCTTTAGCATTTTCCTTAACGTTGTCAGCTTTATTTTTTGCGTCATTTAATTTTTTCTCCGGGATTTTTTTAGCTTCGTCCTTAGCGTCTTGTAATTTTTCCGGAGCGTCTTGGGCTTTTTCCTGAGCTTTATCTACTTTATCGAGATTGTTATTAATTTTGTTTTCGGCCTCAACGTATTTTTTTGTAACATTAAGCTTCTTCGTACTCGCAAAAGCTCCAGCGCAAACGGATAAAACTATTAACGATACAGCTAACATAAAAATAAAACGTTTCATGTTAAATAAATCCTCCGCAAATATATAAAATTTTCGTAATTATAGCATTTTAAATTTGCATTCAGTATAATTTTTAAATCGCAAAAAATTTTTTAAACAGGAGGTAAATTGATTTTATGAGCAAAAATAAAATTGTTATACTCGGAATTTCTGCGTATTATCATGATTCTGCTGCAGCTATACTCGTAAACGGTCAAATTATTGCAGCCGCCTCAGAAGAAAGATTTACGCGGATTAAAGGCGATTCAAATTTTCCGCATAACGCAGTTAATTTTTGTTTGGAAGCTGCAGACGTAAATATTAATGAAGTTGATTATATAGTATTTTACGAGGACAGCGTTTTAAAATTTGAAAGGATATTGGCATTTGCGCATTTAACTGCTTGGGGGGGGGGG
>ERZ842401.1315-NODE-1315-length-35862-cov-6.277711_pt1 | contig 35862 bp, 31 predicted proteins | sample MGYA00521270_ERZ842401 | MGnify/ENA primary metagenome ERZ842401 (study PRJEB31892, sample SAMEA3878208) | bioreactor metagenome | biome: Moose rumen | place: Sweden | collected 2011-10 | study: EMG produced TPA metagenomics assembly of the PRJEB12797 data set...
AAAACTCCAAGCGAGGTTGCTGCTTAAACTGTCCTAAAATTTGGGGTCAGTTCATATTTTAAATGGTACCCCTCCCCTAAAAACTGACAGTGATTGTCTTTGGAAATATGTGCGTAATGCGATTCATTCCATTCGTTCCTACTCTTATGAAAAAAAACTAAATCTTTCCATCTGCTTTGCAAACCTGTCATCGGATCAGAAGTATGATTTGGAGAAAAATCTTTCCTTTGAAGATTTTGATACCTTTAGTATAGAAAACGAAAAGAAAGACGAATACTTTTCCAAAATGGGATTCTCTGCCTTGAATTATTTTTTTAGCACCAGTCAGACCCGCCATGGCGAAAAACAGCCTCTGATTATTATTCTTGATGCGGAAGGTCTTGAGGATAACGAAAATTACAGCCGGTTAAATTCCCTTGTAAATTTTGGAACGGCAAAAAAAATCATCGTTCCTAAAAAAATCTGGCAGGACGGCTCTCTGAAGCTTGGTGCGTCAGGCAGAAATTTTTCGTTTTTAAGAAACTTCATTTCTTCCGCCTCTCAGAGCAGATTGGCAAAACCCCTTCTTGCATGTGCTGGGGCCGTGCTTTTGCTTGCTGTCCTTCTTATGATTTTTGTTCCCAGAATTGCTTCCTTTATTCAGAACCACAAAATTCCTCATGTAGCTACGGTTTACAAAAAAGTTTACACTGGTGACGGTGACAGGCTTATTCTCCGCAGAGAAGGTGACCTGTCAGCAGAAGAACTGCTCCGCCTTAACGAGGGTGAAGTTGTCATGGTTGAGGAAGAAGGCGAGGAATGGGATAAAATCTACTACCACGGATTTGAAGGCTATGTGCATAACGAATATCTTGCAAGTGCAGATGAAGAGGAGTATGTAATAACAAATCCCGACACCATGTACACTTACGGAAAGTCATGTCTTGTAAATGGCCTTCAGAATGAATATGACGGATACTACTGGATAGAAAAATCCGCCTCTCTTGGAGAAGTGACCGCCCAGTGGGAAATGTACCGCTTTTACGAAAATGGTTCTCTGCCTGTAATTATCTCTGATTCGGAAAAGGCGCTTTCCTATCTTTACGAAATAGACCGTAACGAAAAAAGCTACGAAGAACTGGAGGCGGAAGAGTGCAGGGCTAAAGCAAAGAGTCTTGAGACCACATCTCAGAAAGATTTGGTTCAGAAGTTTCTTGCAAAAGCCGCTGAAAAGGAACGCAATGCTAAGGCGATAAAACGCCAGGCTGCAAAAAAAATGAGTGAGCTAAAATTTTATTCCGAGCCGGAGCTGGCTTCTGACTTTTACAAGAAGGCTCTGTCTCTTGGACTTGAGGGCGACCCCGACTACATGTATTCCCTTGCTGTTGATACCGAACTTAACGATGAGGATAGCCTCTCCTGGCTAAAGAAGGCTTCTGGAATGGGCCATTATAATTCTTCGCGACTTCTTGCAAACTATTACTTTAACCGCGATAACTACGAGCCTGCACTTACATATTTCAAAGCTGCTGCAGAGCAGTCTTCCGGTGCCAGTGCTCCCTATTACTGCGCCTACATTTACTATCACTATTATCAGAACTACTATCAGGCAGTGAAATACTTTAAGGATGCGTACAATGCTTACGATTACTCACAGGAGTTTTACAATGCCTCATATTATCTTGGTTGGTGCTACGAGTATGGTCAGGGATGCAGTGTAAACTATTCTTTCGCACTAAACTACTACAATATGGCGCGCGGTCATGTTAACGGTGCTGATGATGCATACAGCAGAGTTTATGATAAAGTTTACGATGATTACTGGTGGTGATTATGAATAAAATGAAAAAAAAATTTTGCCTAGTTTTACTTCTCTGTCCGGTTTTCCTCTTTGCAGCAACATTTACAGAATCCAAAGTGGAGGAATCTTCCTACCATGAGGAGGCTCTGACAGATTCGGCTTCTAGCGACATAAAGAAAGTTGCCCTTGTAATTGGTAACGCAAAATATAAGGGAACATTTAATGCCCTTTCGAATCCTGTTAACGACGCAAAGGATATGCAGACAAAGCTTAAGGAAATTGGCTTTGAAGTTGAATGCATAACGGATGCTGACCGTAAGACAATGTACGACAGCTTTAAGAAATTTTATTCCGTCATAAAAAATGCAGACATTGCCCTTCTGTATTATTCGGGTCACGGCATAGAAAGCAGCGGCGAGAACTATTTTATTCCAGTAGAGTCGGATATAAAAAGCGAGGCTGATTTGGATAGCGATGCCATTCCTGTTAACAAGGTTGTGGGAAACAGTCTTGATGCCATAGGAAGTAACGGCGGAAACCTGATTGTAATTTTGGATGCATGCAGAAGCAATCCCCTTGTAAAAAATCGTGGCGCAGACAGAGGCCTTGCCGTAGTTGATGCGGCTCCTGTTGCTGGCTACATAATTGCCTATTCATGCAAGCCGGGTTCTGTTGCGGCAGACGGTAACGGAAGGCACAGTCCCTTTACAGATTCCCTCCTGCAGCACATAGATGAACCCAACACTTCCTTTACGGACATAATGCAGATTGTGCGTAATGAAGTCATGAAAGCTACTGATAATGCACAGGTTCCATCACTGTCTCTGGAAACAAGTGACAGACTGTTTTTAAACGGAGCGCCTAAAAACACTCCGTGGAAGGGAAACACAAATACTCCTTCAGCCGGAACTTCAACGGCATACATTGTGATAATCGTGCTTCTGATTCTGATACTGGTAACTGTCATAGTCCTCTTCTTGCTTTTAACTGTAAGCGGAAGACAGGCCGTGTCTGTGGCGTCTGTAAAAATAGGACAGGGGGTTACGGCAGGAAAAAAGAAGGCCATGCACATTGTCTCCTTTGTTCATGATAAGGTTGGGAAAGCAAAAAAACTGGTGGAAGAAAAGCGTTCTGCAGTAAAGACCCACCGTGAGCAAAGTGTGCAACAGTCAGCGGTAAATGCAAAGGACGAAGCGCCCCTGAGTCAGTCAGCGGAAAGCCTCCTTTTGTCAGTGGCAGTGGGGGAACATCTTCTTGTGTCTGCAACTCCAGTTACAGTGGGACAGTACTCCTCGCTTATGGGAACTGCCTCTGGTGAGGATGACATGCTTCCCGTTACCTCTGTTGACTATTATGATGTGCTTTCATTCCTTAATGCCCTAAGCCTAAAAGAAAGTCTTGAACCCGTCTACGATATTTCTGACAGGGAAAACATAAAGTCAGACTTTACAAAAAACGGCTGGCGCTTACCCCCCCAAAAGGAATGGAAGGCGGCGGCTGGAAAGATCTCTTCCGAGAAATTTGACGATTCTGTCTGGTGCTCTGAAAATTCCAACGGAATCATACATCCCTGCGGACAAAAAAATCCTAACGAAAATGGACTGTACGACATGTATGGCCTTGTGTGGGAATGGTGTGCCGATTCGCTAAAGGAAAACCGGCGCATACTTAAGGGCGGTTCATGGGATGCGGACTCTTCCTGGTGTACTAAAAAATCTACAGAGGCGGTAGTACCGTCTTACAAAAGCGACAACACGGGGTTTAGAGGGGTAAGGTCAATATGAAAAACAAGAGTCGTTCGTTTTTTCTTTTTTTAATTACACTGGCTTTGTTTTCTTCATGCTCAAAAAAGCATGCAGGAGGACTTCTGTTTGACGAGGAAAGATACAATTCCCTTCCGCGCAAGGCTCAACTTGTAAGTCGTTCCTATGAAAACCTTCCATCCAGCGTAAGTCTTGTTTCCTACACTCCCTATCCCGGTGATCAGGGAAGTTTCTCTACCTGTGCCGCATGGGCAACTTCTTATGCCGGAATGACAACTGTTGACGCTTTGATTCACGAAAATACAGACAGGAACTATACCACTCAAAATGTCTTTTCTCCATATTATCTTTACCAAATGTGCAATCCTTATGATGTCTACGGAGAGGATGGAATGTACATGGAAGTTGCATTGGACTTTCTGAAGAATACTGGAGTTCCCCTCCGCTCCGAAAGGGAAGAAATGCTTGTAGACAACTTTGGATACTTTGACGCTGCCTCTGAATACAGCTCAAGCCGTCTGTATAAAATTGGTGATTATGCAACACTCTTTTCTTCAGATGCTTCCAGTGAGCAGAAAATTCTTTCTGTAAAAAAAAGCCTTTCCCAGAATAAGCCCGTGGTAATTTCGTTTTTAGCATGCAACTCTTTTTCTTATGCTCGGGAATACTGGGAACCCAACTTTTACGAAAGTCCTGCAAACGGAGGCGGACATGCAATGCTGGTTGTTGCTTATGATGACGACAAAAGGGGAGGTTCCTTCTGCATACAGAACTCCTGGGGCAGACAGTGGGGAAAAGATGGCTATGTGTGGGTGCGTTACAATGACTTTGCGGAATACACCCGAGGGGCTTATGAACTTAGCCGTGCAATCATTGGCCGTTCTAGGACTTATGAGGAACCATCAGAAATAGAGCCTATTACTCCGCCTTACTTTGAAGAGCCTGAGCCAGTTAAGCCACCTGTGCAAAAAAAAGTTCTTGTCTATGAAGGTTCGTTTGAGCTTCCCATAAGGTATGAAAAAGAGGTGATGCAGCTTTCGTTTAAGGATGGAGTGTATAAAACCACAAAACCTTACGATTCCTACACAAGGTTTCAGCTTTACATGACCAATACAAAACCCTGTTATGTCTATGCCCTTGCGTCCGATGAGGCTACTGGAAAGGCAAATGTAATTTTTCCTCTTGAAGGAACTTCGCCCCTTCTGGACTATTCTGAAAACACTGTAGCCTATCCTGCGGAAGACAAATTCATCATGCTGGATGATGTTAAGGGAACCGACTACTTTGTGGTGCTTTATTCTTCTGAAGAACTTGACATAAAGGACATTGCTTCTACCTACGAAAAGTCTGTGGCGGAAGGCCTTTCTGGCAAAGAAAATTTTTACCGGCGGATTCAGGCAGCAGTGGGAATCGACAGACTTGTTGATCCCCTTATGACGGATTTTTCTGAGGATAGAGTTTCCTTTAAGGCATATTCCTTGGAACCCCAAGAAGAAAAAATTCTCCCGATCTTAATTCAGATTGAGCATGACTGAAGTCTAGAAGGGAATTATTTCCATGTGAGAAAGAAGAATCTTTACTCCGATAAGTACGAGAAGAATTCCTCCAGCAATTTGGGCGGGGCGTCCCGCTTTTGTTCCGAATGCGTTACCTATTTTTATTCCTGTTCCGCTCATTATAAAAGTGATGATTCCTATTGTAAGGGATGACAGAAGAACCTGTGACAGGTCAGACATAAGGTATTCAAATGTAATGCCTACGGCAAGGGCGTCTATGCTTGTGGCAACGGCAAGTAGAAGCATGACTTTGGGAGAAAAGGATGCGTTAAGAGATTCTTCTTTTGAAAAAATTGCTTCTCTAATCATGTTAAGTCCCACTGCTACCAGAAGAACAAAGGCAATCCAGTGATCGATTTTTTCTATGTATGTTTTGAATGCGCTTCCTAAAAACCATCCCAAAAGGGGCATAAGGGCCTGAAAAATTCCAAACCACGCACCGGCACAAAGCATTTCTCTTAGGCCTGCTTTTTTTGCGGCAAGTCCCTTGCAGATTGAAACTGAAAATGCATCGGCTGCAAGTCCGATTGAAAGTAGCAAAAGTTCTATAATCAGCATGAAAAGAGTATAGCACAATAAAAAAGTCTTTGGCAAGTAAGACTATTCTGGAAACTGTTTTATTGCAGGAATGATTCCGCTGTCGCTACTGTAGTCAAAAGTTTCTGTGGCAACTTGTCCATCGTACCAGTTTATGCAGAGAATCTGTCCTTGTATGGACTGTCCTTCTAAATCAATGCATGTGCCAAGATTAAAGAGTCCTTTCCCCCTTACAAACGCAAAAGTGTCTTTTTCTTTTTTGTTGTATCTAAGTACAAACACATCGTAGTCTGACTGGAAGCCCATCATATCCTGCATGGTAAGAAAGTTATCATTATCTGCCGTAACCACAAGAATGTTTATTACTGGACTTTCACTTCTGTTTGGAGGAATCAGATTTTTTAGGTCTTCACTGCTTATGCACTGAATTCTTAGAAGAGTGCCGTGTTTTTCTTTTTCGTAAAGAGTTCCAGGAATAGGGTCAAAGATAAGGGCGTCAAAACCTTGTAAGAATCTTGCTTCTTTTCCTGCAAGGTCATGAAGAATCTGTTCTGCTTTGTTGTCAGAGCTTCTGTATCGGTCCCAAGTCCAAAAGTCCCTTATGCCTGCCTGAATGTTTCCTGAGCCTGCAATAAGAATTGTCTGGTTCTGCGTGCTATGGTAACTGCTTACCCCAGTGCGCTGACTGGTAGCTTTTACTTCTTCGTTAAAGGCGACAATCTGCTCTTTTGCATTTTGGTTGTAAAATGCCCAGTACTGATGGGAAGTGGATTCAACTTCTTCATCGGGAATAAAATCGTAAGTGCTTGTCATGTCTATGAGCAGGGGAAGATTTGCTCCTCTAAGGCTACTATAGTGCTGAATGCAGGAAAGAGATTCTGGGCTGTCAACTTCTATGTGGCGCACATCCTCCTTGTTTTGAATGGTGTTTCTGCTTACATAGTCGTGCAGGGCAGTCATGCGGGGAATTTGGTAATGGGAAAAATCTACAGAGGCAATTACAAGGGCGTTGTCTGGAAGCACTCTGTCTAAAAGTTTTGCAAGGGATTCAAGACTTAGGTATTCTTCTTCTGTGGTAAGGGGCTTTAGCACTATGGGAACAAGTCTTGATTCTGGAAAGTATTTTTTTAGAAAAGGAGTGTGGGCAAAAATTGCGTGCTCGTTTTTCCATAAGTCTGACTGTATGCCAACAAGGTCTTTTGTGAATTGGTCTTTTGCAAGGGCATGAAGTATTTCTGTATCCAGTTCGAATGTTTCAGAGGGGCTGTTGAATGTAATGTCGTCTGTGGGAATGGTTATAAGCTTCTTTCCTTTTTCAAAGTGGTCGGGACCTATTACCACAATTACTTCAGGCTGAATTTTTTGCGAGACTGCGCTGTAGATGCTGTTTTGCTGGGCTACAGTTATGTCGTGATGGGGAACAATAAGTGCAGCAGGAACTGCGTCTGGAATGACATAGGGTTCTGAAAATGCAAAGAGATGTTCCCACATGCCACTGTCATTTCTGTATTGATAAAATACATTTGCGTCGTATGCTTCCTGTTTTGTACATGCGGTAAAAATAAAGACCGCACTAAAAAGTACGGCCTTTACAAGCTGACTTGCTTTCATTTGTAGCGTCGTCCGCCCCATTCGATTACGGCAAATCCTTTTCGCTCTGCAGGAAGAAGCACCTGCTCTTTTGTCTGAATTGGTGCGTCAAGTTCCGCATGATCAAAGAAGACTCTTATTACTGAATCAGGTTTGGGCGTAACTTTAAGAGGCGCTTCCCTGTCTATGCGCTCCTGAGAATAGAATGTTACAAAGATGTAGGGTTTTCCACTTTTGGTAAGTTCTGGCACCCAGAATTCGTTGAAGTCTGCAATTTCCTTTTCGTTAAGTCCGAGAATAAGAAGTTTTTCGGTAAAGAAAGCGCCAATTTCTTCTGCCTTTACCACAAAGCCTTCGCTCATGTCTACCTGAGGACTGGAGTCTGCGCTTTCCCAGAAGAGGTAAGGATATTCTTCTTTTGTCTTAGAGTCAGTGATTTTTCCTTCTGGTGTGGCGGTTACCTTCCAGCCTTTTTCGTAGGGAGGAATTGATTCTGTTACTCCGCCCTTGGGACTTACTGTAACCTTTACTGTCTGGGTCTTTGTGGGATAGAGGTAGATGACTGGCTTACCCTTTTCTGCGGCACCGCCCTCGTGAACATAGAAGACAAAGTTAAGCCTCTTGTATCTTCCGTCCTTAAACTTTGCAATAAAGCGGTAATAGTTTGAGCCAAATGCAAGGTTGTCAAGCTTTCCGCCTACATTGTATACAAAGTGAGTGTCCCCAGCCTTGTACTGGGAGAGGGTAAAGTCATCAATGGGAACTCCGCTTATTTTTTTTGAACCGTTTTCAAGGTACTCGTCAATGTTGTCGGCACTTCCTGTGGTCCAAATTACGCGGATTGAAACACAGTCGCTGGAAACGGAACCCGAAAATGTGTAACGGACATTGTCTAAACTGGAAGTGTTGTAGACATATTCCCAGTCGCCGTTTTCGGGATCATCGATTGTAATGTAGGAACTTGCAGCGGCAAATGCAAGTGTACTTAAAGCCATGAATGTAATAAAACAAATAAACTTCTTCATGGCTTTAAGTCTGACTTAAAATGCTTTATATGTCAAGCCCGTTCTACTGATTCAGTTTGTAGCGGCTTGTGGTGACGGTGTGTCCGTTGGAATAGACTTCAAAGTAAATGTCCGAATTCTTTGTGGTGTCTAACGCCTGATAGAATTCCTTTACATTGGAAACAGCCTTTCCGTTTACCGCCGTTATTATGTCTCCTGACTGAAGCCTTAGTGCTGCCGCCGGCGACTTTTCTTGCACATTGGTAACCACAACGCCCTTTATGCTCTTGTCTGCTGAAAGTCTAGTGCGAAGACTGTCTGTAAGTGGTGAGGCTACAAATCCCGGCCACAGTTTTGAATCATCTCCGGTAACAGCTTCGTCACGCCTGTCAATCTTTACTGTAATGTCAAGGGACTGCTTTCCTCTGCGTACTGTAAATGTTGCAGTCTGACCCGCCTGAAGGTTTCCTACATCTCTAACAAGCTGGTCTGTGTCTTTTATGGTTTTTCCATTAAGTGCTGTAATGTAGTCTCCTGCCTGAATTCCACCCTTCATTGCAGGACTTCCCATAAACACTTGGGAAACAAATGAACCTGTAGTGTCGTCAACTTCCAGTTCTTTCTTGTATTCTGCAGTAATGTCGGAAAGACTTGCGCCAAGCCATCCGTAGGTTATTTTTCCGTCGGTAATAAACTGGTCTATGGCAGCCTTTATGTTGTTGATTGGAATGGAAAATCCTAAGCCCTGACTTCCGCCTGACTGGGAGGCAATCCATGAGTTGATTCCTATTACTTCTCCGTAAATGTTTACAAGGGGACCACCAGAGTTACCCTGATTTATGTCTGCATCGGTCTGAATAAAGTCGCTTATGGAACCAATCTGTGCGCCACTTCTTCCTGTAGCGCTTACAATTCCCTGAGTAACTGATGCAAAGTATCCCAAGGGGCTTCCCATAGCAAGGCAGATGTCTCCCTGCTGAACCAAATCGCTGTCGCCCAATGTTGCAACCGTAATGGAGGCTGGGTCATCGCATTCAAATGAGACAAGTGCTATGTCCATGCGTTCGTCTGCTCCCACAAGTTTACCTTCGAATTCACGCTCATCGTTCAGTCTGATGGTGATTTTTGTGGCGTCTCCAGCAACATGTTCGTTTGTAAGCACATAAATGGTCTTGCCTGACTTTCTTACTATAAAGCCAGATCCCAGTCCCTGCTGCTCGTATTCCCTTGTGCCACTGCCAGAATTTCCGTTGCCAAAGTTAAAGAAGTATTCAAAGGGATTGTATGTCTGCACGGTCTGTGTAGTGGTAACATCAACTTCCACAACTGCAGGAAGGACTCCTGCACTGATTGAACGGAATGTAGTCTGAAGCGACTGTGTTACGGCAAGAGCGTCCGCCGGAATTGCAACCGCCGCATCCTGAGCCGAACGGTTTTCTTGAGCAAAGGCCACATTTGCAGAACCCTTGTTTACCTTGCAGGAAAGAGCTAGCACGCCAAATGCAAATGCCGCTGCTCCAACTATGCCTATTATACATTTGGTCCATTTTTTCATAAAGAGTAACCTCCGTTTTCTGTTCTTTTGTTACTGATAATATAACGGTTTTATTGCGTTTTGTGTTACATTTGTGGGTAGAAATTTTTGTTATATTTGTTCCTTCTTGTCCCTGTTTAACCTCTTGACCAAAAAGCCTAAAATCAGCTATTATGTTGTACATTATGTCTTGCCTGTAGGGAATCCGCTACTCCTTACGGGAAATATGAGTATTTAGAGGTTTTTAAGATGTACGCAGTTGTTGAGTATAAAGGCAATCAGTACAAGGCAGAAAAAGATGCTGTTCTTCGCGTAAGCAAAATTAGCGATGCCAAAAAGGGCGACAGCATTACCTTGGACAAAGTTCTTCTGGTAAGCGACGGAAATACCGTTAAAGTGGGCACTCCCTATGTTGAGGGTGCAAAAGTAACCGTAGAAGTCGGCGATACATTCAAGGATTCTAAGGTTCTTGTTTTCAAGTACAAGAGCAAGAAAGACTACCACCGCTTCCTTGGTCACCGCGAGCAGTATACTGATGTGACTGTAAAGGATGTGGTTATAGGCTAAACATCTATGACTGCCGTTGTGCTTGTTCGGGCAGAAGACGGAACCTTTGCTTCTTTGGAGGCAAAAGGTCATGCTGGAACTGCTGTCCGGGGATTCAATGTGGTTTGTGCGGCTGTTACCATGCTGCTAAGAACTTCCCTTGATGTCCTTGAGCACACCGATGGAATAAGTGTTAAGTCTGAAGCGCCTGAACGCGGAATGCTTTCTTTCTGCGTAGAGGCAAACGGTGCAAGTTTGACGGAAGAACAAAAGGTCCGGCTTTCTTGTGTCGCGGATTATCTTGAGCTTGGGTTAAAGGCCCTGTGTAAAGAGTATCCGAAAGATGTTTCTTTGGAAACGGTAATTAGATAAGATAACTGGTTTTTCCAGTGGAGGAATACTATGGGACGAAGTAAAGGTGGAAGCGGCGCAAAAAACGGTCGTAATTCTAACGCTAAGCGTTTGGGCGTAAAAAAGTACGGTGGAGAAACGGTAAGTGCCGGTTCAATTATCGTTCGCCAGCGCGGAACAAAAATCCATCCGGGCGACAATGTTAGACGCGGCGGAGATGATACTCTGTATGCAGTTGCAGACGGAAAAGTTGTGTTCGGTGAAAGCCGTGACCGCAAAGTTGTTTCTGTAGAACCTGTTGCTGCTAACTAAGCGTTTTTAACTTTATTCGGGCTGTGCCATTACTTCCGCGTAGGTGAATGACTTTCTGCGGTAGGGCATGCCCTTTGTGCCCAGCATAAAAGTGCTGGGTATTTTTTTGGAAACAAGATGATTCAGTTTGCTGACGAAGCGGTAATTACAGTATCCTCAGGAAAGGGCGGAAACGGTTGCATTGCATTCCGCAGGGAAAAATATATTCCCAACGGTGGACCTAACGGTGGTGACGGTGGACGGGGCGGAGATGTTATCTTTTGCGTAAGGCGAAATCTTCGTACTCTTGCCCATCTTAGGTTTCATCCCATTCTTAAGGCAAAAAACGGCGGTGACGGTCAGGGCTGGAACAGATACGGCAAGGACGGTGACGATATAGTAATTCTTGTGCCTCCTGGAACCACACTGCGCGACAAGGAAACCGGTGAAGTAATTCACGACTTTGCAACTGAAGACGAAGACGAGCAGTTTCTGTTTTTAAAGGGCGGAAAAGGCGGCTGGGGAAATGTTCACTTTAAGTCAAGTACCAATCAAGCTCCTCGGTATGCCCACAAGGGTAAGCCCGGAGAAACAAGGGAACTTAAGGTGGAACTTTCCATTATGGCAGATGTAGGCCTTGTAGGTTTTCCTAACGCTGGTAAGTCAAGCCTTTTGGATTTGTTTACAAATGCCCGTCCAAAAATAGCACCCTATCCCTTTACTACAAAAGTTCCAAATCTGGGAGTGCTTCATGTAGACACTGATTCAGACATAATCATTGCAGACATTCCTGGAATAATAGAAGGTGCGTCAGAAGGTGCCGGTCTGGGTACGAGATTTTTAAAGCACATTTCTAGAACGGTAGGACTTCTCTTTATGATTGATGCAAGTGCGGAAGGAAGCGAAAATGCCTACGCCACCCTCTGTTCGGAACTGGAAAAATTTGGTGCTGGCCTTGAACAGAAAAAACGCATAGTCCTTTGCAACAAAATTGATGTGGAGGGTGCTTCAGAAAGAGCAAAACTTATTCAAGAAGAAATTCACAAAAGTAGTCCCGAAGTTCCCGTCATACCGGTTTCAGTTATGACAAAGGAAAACATAGATCAGGCCCGACTTGCAATAATCCGCCTTGTTGACGAACTTAACCGCACCCACACTCCTAGCAGTCATCATAAAAAAGAAGAAGTTAAGGAAGACACTTTCCTTTCAACTCGCTCTGTAGACGAAAGCATGGAAGAACAGTTTCCCGGTCAGGGAGGCACTTCTCTATGAAAATAGCAGTTCTTGGAGGAAGCTTTAATCCAATCCACATAGGACACATGGCTCTTGCCGACGAGGTGTGCAATCAGTTCGGTTACGACAGAGTGCTTTTTATTCCCACAAGTACTCCTCCCCACAAGAAAATGAACGATGCACTGCCAGCCCTTACAAGATTTGCATTGGTTAAGGCCGCATGCCGGGGAGACCGTCACTTTGTAGCGGAAGACTGCGAAATCCGCCGAGAAGGAATTTCATATACCTACGACACAATCTGCTATCTGCAAAAAAAATATGCTTCATCCCTTACAGATAAAATTGGCCTCATTATGGGAGACGACCTTCTTCCAGGATTCCATCTTTGGAACAATGCAGAAGAACTTTCTAAAATGTGCCGCATCATAATTGCACGACGCCCCATGGATGCAGACAAAAACAGAATGTCACGGCATTCAAACACTGCCATTGGCGAATATGCAAACACGGTTCCCCCTGAGCAGTTTGCTCCCGAAGACGAGCCGCTTTTAAAAGATGCACTTCAGCTTGACAATCCCATGCTGTCTGTAAGCAGCACCGACATAAGGTCCCGCATTGCCGAAGGTAAGGCTTTTTCTTACCTTGTGCCTCAGGCTGTGGGCAAATGTATTAAGCAAAGGAAACTCTATGGATATAAGCAGCATTGACCTGTTGGAAAAAGTAAGAAGCTATGCCCTTTCTTCCGTAAAATCCTCTCGTTACGAACACTGCGAGAGAGTAGGGGAGACCGCCATGATTTTATGCGAACTGTTCAATGTGCATCCGTGGAAGGGATATTTTTCGGGGCTTGCCCATGACATGTGCCGAGACATGGACGAAAAGACCCTGCTTTCTCTTGCGGCCCACGACGGACGCCCCATAAGCGATGTGGAAAAACAGAACCCTCTTCTTCTTCACGGACGGGCGGCTGCGGTAGTTCTTTTTAGGGACTTTGGAGTTGACGACACCGACATTCTGCAGGCTGTGGCAAGGCATACTTTGGGTTGCGAAAAAATGCGACCCCTTGCAAAAATTGTTTTTATAGCAGACAAAATAGAACCAGGCAGACCTCAGTCTACTGTAAAATACAGGGAACCTTTTTACACCATGACCTTAAATCAGATGTGCCTTAAGGTTTTAGACGAGGCAATGGAATACCAGAAGTCAAAGGGTAAGCAGACTGCCCCTCAGACTATTCTTTTTAGGGAAAGCGTAGTGAGGGAACTTGCTCAAGAAAATCAGCAGGGAGGTGAAAAATGAAAAAAGTTGGCTCCCAAAAAAAGAATGCAATTTTTCTTCTTTCTATACTTGTAATTTTAATCGGTGTAATTGTTGTGCTTGCGGTTTCCCTTAAAACCGACACCGTTTCTGACAGCCTTGTAAACGATAAGGTTGTAAAGGTTCTTCTTGTTCTTCATGACGGAGACGAAGCCCTTGCCACCGATGTCTTTCTCTTTTCTCCTGAATCAAAAAAAGGCGCCCTCTTTGATATAGCGGGAAACACTGGTGCCATTTACGAATCCCTTTCTTCTGACGACACAAAGGGCCGCGTAGACCGCATAGATTCAGTGTATCGAGAAAACGGAATTGAATCCTACCGTGCCGAAATAAAAAAACTTCTTGACCGAGATGTTCCCTATTCAATAGAAATTAACATAGATGACTTTGGACTTCTTACAGATCTTCTTGGTGGCATAAAGGTTTTTATTCCCTCACCAGTTGACACTAGCGGAGAAAACGGAGAAAGATGGCTGCTTCCCAGTGGAGCCGTTAACCTTGACGGTGCTAAGGTTCAGACATATATTTCCTACCTACTGCCAGAAGAAGCCGAAAGCGACAGGGACAAAAGAAGGCAGGAAGTTGTAATTTCTTTTTTAAATGCTCTTAACGAAAATCATTCTGTAGTAGCGGGCCGTAAGAATTTTTCTTCCTTTGGTTCGCGCATGAAGTCAAACCTTCAGTACGAAAACTTGCGTACACTTGTTACCCTCATGTCTGAAATTGACTGTTCAACTCTTTCTGCCCAGTCTATTATGGGTACTTCTAGAATTGTAGACGGACAGACATTGCTCTTTCCCCATCTTGACGGTCAGCGTTTAAAGGACATGATAAAGCTTTCTGAAAACTCTCTTGTAAGCGGATTTGCACAAAGCCGAGTCTATGCTGTTGATGTCTTTAACGGAACTTCTCGCACAGGACTTGCAAGCAACACTGCTGAACTTTTAAAGGGTGCCGGTTACGATGTCATTACTATTTCAAATGCGGAAGAAAGTTCTGTGTACAACCGTTACCTTGTAAAATACGGCGACATAGAAGAGGGCGAAACTTTTGACGGTGATGTGGAGCATACTCTGATTATAAACCACATTGGCGACGAACAGATTGCTGGTCTTCTTGCAGATTTTATCAGGTGTAAAAATATAGAAAACGAGGAAATTCAGGATGATGAAGATTTCTTTGAAGGTTCCGATGTTGACTTTACTTTGATTTTAGGAAAAGATTTTGACGGCTCTTATGTACGCGGCGGATATGTGCGTGCCGTTCCGGAGGAAAACTAAATGGCTAAGACAGAAGAAGAAAAGGCTTTGGAAATTGCACAGCTTATGGAAGACGGTAAGGGGCTTGATGTCTCGGTTCTTGATATTTCAGAACTTAACAGCTGGACTGATTTTTTTGTCATTGTTACGGTTACAAGCGGTCCCCACTGGCAGGGTCTCTATAAGTCGGTAAAGGATTACGCTGCCCAAAACGACATGGAAATTCATCAAGTTTACCACAAAACTTCTCAAGGAGACGAATGGAATCTTGTTGATTTGGGAACTGTTGTTGTTCACCTTATGACAAAGGAAGCCAGAGAATTCTATGATCTTGAAAAACTCTGGCATGCAGGCAGAAAACTCCGCTAGTCTGCCTGTGAAAAGCGTCTAGTCCAAATCGGCTGGGTCGCTGTCTTCTTCTATTTCCTCTTCCTCGTCACCGTACAGTTCGTCGTCAAAGTGGCGGCGGCGGTTGTCGTAACCGTCTTCTGGTTCTTGGTCATCATAGGGGTCATCGTAGTCGTCTTCGATTTCTTCATCGTCGTCAAAGTCGTCTTCGTAGTCATCATCCTCGAAGTCGTCTTCGTAGTCTTCATCGTAACCGTCTTCGTCTTCAAAGTCATCTTCAAAATCTTCGTCGTTAAAAGAAGAATATCCGGCAAGATAAAAATCGTCTTCCATGCGTAGGCTCCTTGTGTTACCTATGGTAAATTACTGTTGGCTGTTTGTCAAGTGAGGTGAAAACTCTTATTGCTTGCAAAGATAGCGGCAGGGAGGCCGCGTCAGCCTCTTACCTTTAAAAACTTGGAAGTCGAAAATTACAGGGATGTAATTTTCAAGTCAAATTATTGTCTTTTAGTAAAAAAAGTGTTATCTTTTACGGCGAGGTAAACTATGGCAAAAACAAAAACTCCTATGACACTTTTATGCGGTTATTTGGGTGCTGGCAAAACAACACTGCTTAATCAGGTTCTTTCAAATCAGAAGGGATATAAGGTTGCCGTCATTGTAAACGACATCGGCGAAGTAAATGTGGATGCAAAACTTATTGCCGACGGAGCAAAAATCACTGATACATCAAGCATTGTTCCTCTTACAAACGGATGCATCTGCTGCACGCTTAAAACTGATTTGGTCAACAATATAGAAAATATTATTAAGTCTGGAAAATTTGACTACATAATGATAGAGGCTAGCGGTGTCTGCGAACCCATGCCCATTGCCCAGTCCCTTGAGCAGGTTTCAAACGGAGTGCTGGATAATGTGGTGGGCGTTGTGGATGCCAAGCGCCTTGTAGACGAATTTGCTGGCGGTGACGCCCTTCTTAAGGAAAAGGATGAAGAAGACATAGAAAGCCTTCTGGTTCAGCAGATTGAATTCTGTTCCACACTTGTTATAAACAAAAAGGATCTTGTTTCTGAAGAAGAATTCAAAAAGGTTAGGGCCGTCATTAATGCAATTCATCCGGGAGTAAAAATCATAGAAACCGACCACGGTAATGTTGATGTTGATCAGGTTATGGGAACAGGTTCTTTTGATTTTGAAACCGTCTATGCAAGCGCAGGCTGGTGTAAGCATCTTGAAGAAGATGAAGTTGACGATGACGAAGATGAGCATGAGCACCATCATGATCACGAGGAGCATGAACATGAACACGGTCACCATCACCACGATGACGATGATGATGATGACGAGCATGACCATGACCATGAGCATGGTCATCACCACCATCACCATGAACACCACCACGAAGGCGAAAGTGAAGACGAGTACGGAATAGGTACCTTTGTCTACTACAGGCGTCTTCCCTTTGACAGACAGAAGCTGGACGAGTTTGCAAACCGTTGGCCTCGTAACATTATTCGTTGCAAGGGTCTTATGTGGTTTGCCGACGAACCTGAAATGGCATGGGTATTTGAAACTAGCGGAAGGCAGATTCAGGCTGGATATTCTGGACAGTGGATTGCCTCATGTCCTGCCAACGAGCAGAAGGCCATACTTGCAGAAAATCCCCAGATTAAGGAAGAGTGGGACGAAAAAGTGGGCGACCGCATGATAAAGCTCTGCATTATCGGTCAGAATCTTGACAAGAAGGCAATTTCTGCAGAACTGGACAAATGTCTTGCCTAAAAACTTACCTCCATGTAATTTTGGGGGCGCGAGTTTTCCTTCGTAAAACTCGCTGTACAAAGGGCTAAGAGTCTGACGCGACCTCCTTGTCGCTTATCTTAGGACATTTGTTTAAAATGGAAACACGGCTTAAGGATGCCTTGAGCCGTGTTTTTTTGCGTAAGAGTTTACGGTTTAGCGGAGTCCTGATGCGGCTTCTTTTGTTGCACGCTTCCAGAACTGGCTGCGTCCAAAGGGACCAATGGAACCGCGCATTTCAAGGGTGTCTTCCTTGTATTTGTTTCCGTCTGCTGCATGGAATGTTATAGTACATGCGTACTTGCTTCCGCTACCCGGATCAATAATGCTTCCCTTTCCCCAGTTGCCTTCGCCTTTAGTCTGGGTAAGACCCCAAATCCATGTTGTTCCTACAACCTGAACTGTTGCCAGATCAGCACCATTCTGGAAGTCAGAATAAGATTTACCCTTTCCTGCTGTTGCCTTTTCGTCCTGTGGTTTTCCTGCTACAGAAAGAATTTCTCCCTTAAGAACTCCGTTTTCAACCCAAATTCTCCATCCTGCTGTAGCTTCGTTTGTCTTTTCGTCATAGCTAATCCAATAGCCTTCTGCTGGATCTGCGGCAAAACAAACTCCTGCTCCAATGAGCATTACTTCCAAAAGTGCAATAAATTTCTTCATAAGAAACCTCCGTTATGAAAGTCCTTAAATTATCAGCCATAGTAGCGGATTTGTCAAGCCTTGTGCAATTTGCAAAAATGTTCTATATTGCTTAGCATGAAACTTACATGCGGTATTGTAGGACTTCCTAATGTAGGAAAGTCAACCATTTTTTCAGCCCTTACAAAAACACCTGCGGCTGCAGAAAACTATCCTTTCTGTACCATTGATCCCAATTTGGGTGTCGTAGATTTGCCTGATGAACGCCTGGATTTTATGGCAAGCGTTTTTAATCCCAAAAAGAAAATTCCTGCCAGCGTAGATTTTGTTGACATTGCTGGACTTATAAAAGGTGCCTCTAAGGGTGAAGGACTGGGAAACCAATTCCTTGCAAACATTCGGGAAACAACAGTCATTGCCCATGTGGTACGCTGTTTTGACAATCCAGACATTCAGCATGTCCGTGATGATGCAAAAACAGAGGCCTCTATTGACCCAGAAAGCGACATTCTTACCATTAACTTTGAACTTGCTCAGGCTGACTTGGATACCATCAACAAGAGGCAGGAAAAAGTTGTAAAGCAGATTCGTTCTCTTGGTGGAGAAGAAAAAAAGAAGTACGCCCATTATCTGACGGCTGTAGAAAAAATCAAGCCTGTGCTGGAAGACGGAAAATGCGCCCGCATGGTAGAACTGACCGATGACGAAAAGGCTGCTATTTACGACTTGCACCTTCTTACCATAAAGCCCCAAGTATTTGTCTGCAACATTGATGAAGACACCATTGCCAGCGGAACCAATGCCTATGTGGAAAAGGTTCGTGCTATTGCTGCGGAAGAAAAATCCGAAGTAATCGTAATATGCGGAAAATTTGAAGCCGACCTTTCAGAAATTACCGAAGAGGCTGACCGTAGGGAATTTATGGACAGCGTAGGTCTTAAGGAAAGCGGACTTGCAGTTTTGGCCAGAACCGTCTATCACCTTATGGGACTGCGCACATTCTTTACTGGTGGTCCTGATGAATGCCGTGCATGGACAATTCATGCTGGAGACAAGGCTCCTCAGGCTGCTGGAGTAATCCACACTGATTTTGAAAAAGGCTTTATCAAGGCCGAAGCCTACACTGTTGACGATCTTCGCCAGTACGGAACTGAAGCAAAAATTAAGGAAGCTGGAAAGTACCGTCAGGAAGGCAAGGACTATGTGGTTCAGGACGGAGATGTGCTGTTCTTCAAATTTAATGTCTAGGCACAGATGCACCACCTGTTGCGTTTAAGTCTTTAAGTTTGACATATAACTAAAAGGAGTAAGACATGAAAAAGAAATTGATTGCAGTTCTAACTGTACTTCTGTGTGTAGTGGCATCACTGTCTGCCGAAAGCGTCAAGCACTACACCAACAAGTCAAAGGGGTATGACGGTTGGGTTACCATGGAAAAAATGGGCAACACTGCCGAAGAAGAACTTGAAGGCTACGAGGAAGAATTCATTGCCTACATGGAAGGAATTCTTGGTTCTGCCTTCCCTGAAGTTGAAGAACTTGACGAAGAAACTCAGTGGCTGATAAGCAAGGCCCTTTCTTCTGCAAAGAGCAAGAAGGGAGATGTTGTCCTGCTTATGTGCACAGAGGAAGAAGACTCTGCTGAAGGTACTCTTGTACTTGTCATTGTTAAGTCTGGTAGCAGCAACTACTACTGGTGCGCCTTCCACGCAGATGAAGAATCCGTTAGTGCCCTTGATGAGCTAATGTAAAGTTCACTAAATTTTTTGTAAGTTACGGCAGAAGTTTGCTTTTAAAAGTATTAACACTTGTGAAAGCAACTTTCTGCCTTTTTTTTAGTTCCTTACTATGTGGAATCCTACAGCATCGATCTCGTCAAACCAGGGGTAGTCTTCGTAATCATTGTCTGACTCCCAGTAATCTTGATATTCCTGACCGCTTACCGTTTCTCCGCTTTTACTTATAAGATAAATGCTGTCGGTGCTTAGTCCGTCTATGGCAACCTCTGCAACAGTTCTTTTTATTGAGCGGTTTGTTGAAATGGAAAGCAGTTCTTCTTTTGTAGGAAGCCTCCATCCGTTGGCACTCTTGTCTATTGCGGTAATTATTGTGTAACCGTCAGTGTTTTTGTCTAATGTGTATACGGGCCTAAGTCCCTGCATTTTGCTAAGCGTGTTGCAGAATTCTGCAGATAGCATAATGTCTTCTAAAAGTAGAGGAAGACTGTCGCCCCTTAAGTCCTGTTCTGTTACAGGATTTCCGCCCTGCACATTGTACCAGAACTTTTGCGTTACGGCATTTTTTAGCACGGTAAGTTTTGTTCCATCCTGCATTGTAAGGCTGACGGTCTGCCCCTTAACATAAGATTCTGTCCAGGATTTTTTCTGTTTGTTCAGTTTTTCCATTGCCGAAATTTCAGAAGTTAATTCTGAAGGCTTTGCATTGCGTACAAACCTAAGTCCAAAATCATAGGATGAATAATAGCTGTACTTTGGCGCAAGCCCTTCCTGCACATACATGTAATACTCAGAATCTGTAGTGTCACCGCCTAAAGCGTATCGTTCTTTTTCGGATGCTCTATCCCAAACCCATTCAGAAACATTTCCGTTCATGTCGTAGATGCCAAGTTCGTTGGGCTTTTTTGTAGCAACCGGCATCCAGTATTCGTCACAATTGTCCGTGTACCATGCAACAGAGTCAAGCCTGTCGCTTCCGCTAAAAAGATAGGGTGATTTTCTGTATCCTCCTTGTGCCGCATAAAACCATTCTTCCATAGTGGGAAGCCTGTAGCCGTCTGCACTGGGATCAAACTGAATTTTTTCAGTGTTGCCGTAAGATGCTACCTTTTCCCATCTGCTTACATCCGTTACGCCGTCTATGCTGTAGACCGGATTAAGTCCCTGCATAAAACTCATTATGTTGCAGAGGCGAACCGCATCGTAAAAAGTTACTTCCTGAGGAATTTTTGAGTCTGACTGAGGGGGGAGCGGAGTAACCCTTACCAGAAGTTTCCATAGTTCCCTAGTCATTTCTGTTTTTGCCATCATAAAGCCTGAACCGTCTTCTTTTACAACGGGAACAAACATGTCTGCAATTAAAGAATTTATCCTAACATTTCTTTGTGAACCTGTTTCCTTTTTCTTTGCTTCCTTTTCCTGACTGCTTGCGTTTCGCGTAATGCGGAATCCTCCCCATTCAGGTGCATAATCAGGAGGCGCTCCATCGGGCCCCCATGAAAGGCTTGGGTAACTGTCGTAATAGTCGCCACCGACAATGCTTCTTTGCATGCGTCCCGTAACATCAGAGTAAATGTCCCAAACCCATTCAGAAACATTTCCGTTCATGTCGTAAATGCCAAGTTCGTTGGGCTTTTTTGTGCCTACATCGTGGGCTGTCCGCTTGCCGTCTTTGTCAGCACTTTCGCCGTAAGTCCATGCAACTTCTTCCGCACTGTTGCTTCCAGAGTATTCGTAAAGCATGTAGGGAAGTCCTTCGTATGCACACAGTTTCCATTCAGCTAAAGTGGGAAGCCTGTAGCCGTCTGCATCTGGGTTAAGGGTAACTGCATTCATGTTGCTTCCCCATTTGCTTACATCAGTACTTCCGTTCAGACTGTATGCAGGAGTAAGACCCGTCATTTCGCTAAGCCTGTTGCAGAATATGACCGCTTCGTTAAATGAAACTTTTTCTACAGGACGCTTTTTCCCTTTTGCCGGAGATGGATTTTTGTGCATTACAAGTTCGTAAAGTTCCTGCGTGGTTTCCGTCTTTGCAAACATGATTGCGTTCTCTTCATCAGTAAAGACAGTTACAAAATAATCTTTTACAATCTGCCTTGTTTTTGCCTTTCTTTCTGCCAGAACTTCTTCGTAGATTCTTTTCTGCTCTTCCAGTTCCTCATCTTTTGCAGGGCGGACAATCCTGAAGCCAAGGGCTTTGTTTTGGGAGGAAGGCTTTTGCGTGGTAACATTCACTATGTCGCAGTATTTTTCTTCAAGCAGGACAGAGCCGCCAATGGAAAGTTTTTCCTGAATCCATTCCTGGGCATTGCCGCTCATGTCGTAAAGTCCAAGGGCATTTGGCTTCTTTGTTGCAACATCATGCACTTTTATTTTGCCGTCTTCAAAACTGTTGTCCTTGTACCATCCTACTTCAGAAAGAATGTCTCCTGCACTGTAGGTGAATGTTTCTCCATGGAATCCGCCATGGGCCGCATAGAGCCATTCTTTCTGGGTGGGAAGTCTGTAACCGTCTGCATTTTTATCTATTCCAATGCTGCTTAAGTCAATGTAGTCCGATTCCCTGTCCCACCATGTTGAAGTGTCCTTTGAGCCGTAAAGACTGTAGACCGGGGTGCGTCCGTCCCTTATGCTTAAGTTGTTGCAGAAGCGCAGTGCGTCAATAAATGAAACCTCCGTTACGGGCTTGTTGCCATCGGCTTTTTTTTTCAGGGTTCCTTCCCATTACTGCCTGATAAAATTCTTCCGTAATTTCCGTGCTCGTCATCATGAGTCCGCTTCCGTCATTTTCGTCAAGAATGGGAACAAAGAGTTGCTGGTTCTTCTGAATGAAAAGGCTTCCCTCAACAGCGTTGACAGAGTCTTCGTAGGCTGAAGGTTTTCCGCCTAAAATAATTTCTACCCTTGAGGGAATCGTAATGTCTGTTCCCTGAGAATTTATTTCGATTTTCTTTAGTCTTGCAAACGCAGTCCACTTGCTGATTGCCAGCTGGGCTTCCCTGCTTTTTGTCGTAAAGGTTAAGGTCTGTTTTTGGTCCGAAAAGAAATATACAGTTGGGGGAGTGTAGAGAACTTTTCCGTATGCGTTTACTAGCTCAAAATTAAGCTCGTACTTCTGAATGTATCTTGTAAAAAGAAAAGGTGCGTCTTTTGGAATTTTTGAAATGCAGTCAAAGATTCTCTTGAACTTATAGGTGGGCTGAATGCTTATTTCAATGTAAAAATCTTCGTCAGAGTCTTTTTGTGCGTAAGGCCTTGTAATGTAAATTGCCGCAACAGGCTGGTCTGAAAAGTAGTTTGTAAACTCCCTGTACAGGGTTTCCCATTCTGACTCGTCTTTTTTGCTCAGCCTGTCTCCAAGACTTAAGAAAGACTCGTAGGCTTCCTTTGCAGATGCGGTGGGGTTTAGCGTCATGGCATCGTAGTAGGAGGCAAGGGCGTAAATGAATTTGTTTTCGGCTTCGTATGATTTGGCTTTTGCAAGGCAGGTCTGATAAGTTTCTTCTGCAAATAGAATCCCGGCTAAAAAGAGTCCAAGGAAAATTGCAATTACTTTTTTCATCGAATAAATCCCTTTTAGGTAGAGTGCAAAAAAAAGGGTGCCTAATAAAGACACCCTGATTTTTATTGTAACTGTTATGCTATCTGATAGATCCAACCGTCAGGGGCTTTTTCGGTTCCCATCTGGATTCCTGTCAGAGTGTCGCGGAGTTTGCCCAGAACTGGTCCCATTGCATCCATTCCTGAGGGAACAAGAATGTCCTTTCCGTGGTCATCGATTTTTCCAATGGGGCTGATTACTGCAGCGGTTCCGCAAAGACCTACCTCGGCAAAATCCTTAAGTTCGTCCTTGTGAACCTTGCGTTCCTCAACTTCAATGTGCAGATAGTCCTTTGCAACCTGAATGAGTGAGCGGCGGGTGATTGAAGGAAGAATGCTGTTGGACTTTGGAGTAACAAGTTTTCCGTCCTTTGTTACAAAGAGGATGTTTGCGCCTCCTGTCTCTTCTATGTAAGTGTGGCTTGCAGGATCAAGGTACATGTTTTCCGCATAGCCGTTTCTGTAAGCGTCCATGATGTTGTGAAGGCTCATTGCATAGTTAAGACCAGCCTTGATGTCTCCTGTTCCGTGGGGAGCGGCCCTGTCCAAATCAGAAAGACGAACCACGATGGGTTTTACTCCGCCTTTAAAGTAGGGACCTACGGGAGTAACGAGAATCCTAAACTGATATTCTTCCGCTGGCTTAACTCCAATAACGGAACTTGAACCGAACATATAGGGGCGGATGTAAAGTGTAGCACCGCTTCCGTAGGGAGGCACATAGTCAATGTTTGCCTTTACAGTGTCAATTACAGCCTTAATCCATCTGTCCTTGGGGAACACTGGCATTTCAAGGCGCTGGCAGGAATCCTTCATGCGGTCAGCGTTAAGGTCGGGGCGGAATGTTACGATTTTGCCATCGACTGTAGTGTATGCCTTAAGTCCCTCGAAGCATGTCTGTGCATACTGGAGGACGCCTGCACATTCAGACATGGTGATGGTGTGGTCGCTGGTAAGCTGACCTTCGTCCCAAGCACCGTTTTTGTAATTGGCGACAAAACTCTTTGCCGTCTCCATGTAACCAAACGAAAGGTTGGCCCAGTCAAGATTCTTTGCCATAATCGGTACCTCTTCTTATAAACTTACTACCAATATATCACTATTGTTTTTTTTGTACAACTGTGCAATAATGAACCTATGGGTGGAACAACTAAAAAAAGCGGCACTGGGAAAACTGTCGCTTCAAAAACTTCTAAGGCAAAGGCGGCTCCTTCCAAGACCGCTTCTAAAAAAACTCCTGCAAAATCAGCGGCATCTAAGGCTGAATCAAAAACTGCCGTAAAAAAGCTGGTTGCAAAGACAGCCACAAAAACTTCTGCAAAGACAGTTGCAAAAGCTTCGGCAAAATCTTCTGCAAAGGTGGCTGCAAAAACTACTGCAAGAACTGAATCTAAACCTGCTGCAAAAAGCCTTCCTGTTCAGGCGTCTCCAAAACCTGTTGCAAAAAAAGCAGCAGTGTACGACGAGTCTCAGATAAAGCATCTTGATGCTCTTGAACACATTCGTCTTAGGAGCGGAATGTACATTGGCCGTTTGGGTGACGGTTCAAATCAGAATGATGGAATTTATGTCCTTCTTAAGGAAGTCATTGACAATGCAATCGATGAATTTATTATGGGACACGGAAAGCGCATTGATGTGGAAGTAAAGGACAACCGCGTAAAAGTTCGTGACTACGGTCGCGGCATTCCCCTTGGAAAAGTTGTGGAGTGTGTTTCGGAAATCAACACAGGTGCAAAATATAATGATGATGTATTCCAGTTTTCTGTAGGCATGAACGGTGTTGGTACCAAGGCTGTTAACGCCCTTTCTTCCTACTTTAGAGTTGTTTCTGTTCGTGACGGTCAATGCACTGATGCCGTGTTTGAAAAGGGCAAGCTTGTAAATCAGCGTACGGGAACTTTAAAGCAGAAGGCCGCCAACGGAACATATTTTGAATTCGTTCCAGATGATTCAATTTTTGGAAAGTATTCCTTTAACATGGAATTTGTAGAAAAGAGAATCTGGAACTATGCCTACCTTAACTCTGGGCTTACCATGCGCCTTAACGGTCAGGATTACAAAAGCGAAAACGGTTTGTTCGATTTGCTCAACAAGGAAATTGAAGACACCTCTCTTTATCCTATTGGAAGCTATCAGGGCTCACACTTAAAGTTTGCCTTTACCCACACAAACGGTTATGGCGAAAATTATTTTTCTTTTGTAAACGGTCAGTATACAGCCGACGGAGGAACTCACCTTGCGGCATTTAAAGAGGGCTTTGTAAAGGGCATAAACGATTTTTACGGAACCAGTTACAAGAGTGAAGATGTTCGCGAGGGAATGGCCGCCGCAGTCCTTGTAAAAATAAAGGATCCCGTCTTTGAAAGCCAGACAAAAAACAAACTGGGCAACACCGACATCCGCCAGTGGATTGTAAGCGAAACCCAGTCTGGTCTGGACGACTGGCTACACCATAACCCCGAGGCCGCAAAAAAAATTCAGGAAAAAATTCAGGCTAACGAAAAACTCCGCACGGAACTTTCCGCTGTAAAAAAAGAAGCAAAGGAAGCTGCAAAAAAAATTAGCATAAGAATTCCAAAGCTAAAAGACTGCAAGTATCATGTGCAGGACGGAGCAAAGGGCGAAAACAGCATGATATTCATTACAGAGGGAGATTCTGCTTCTGGTACCATGACCCACTCTAGGGATGCAAGCTATCAGGCGATTTTTTCTCTTCGTGGTAAGCCCGAAAACATGTACGGAAAAAAGCAGAGCGAAATTTACAAGAATGACGAACTGTATCAGTTGATGATGGCATTGGGAATTGAAACCAGCGTTGAAAACCTTAAGTACTCAAAAATTGTAATTGCAACTGATGCTGATAATGACGGTTATCATATTCGCAATCTGGTAATGACTTTTTTCCTTGGCTATTTTGAGGAACTTGTTACCAGCGGTCGGGTCTTTATTCTGGAAACTCCGCTCTTCCGAGTGCGAAACAAAAAGGAAAACATCTACTGCTATTCTGAAGACGAAAGGGACAAGGCTCAGGCAAAACTTGGAAAGTCTAGCGAAACCAGTCGCTTTAAAGGTTTAGGAGAAATCAACCCTAGCGAATTCAGACAGTTCATTGCTCCCGAAACAATGCATCTTACTCCTGTAGAAATAAGTCAGTTAAAGCTTGTTCCAAAACTTCTTGGCTTTTATATGGGAAAGAATACGCCGGAACGCCGTCAGTTCATAGAAAAGCATCTGCTTTCAAATGCCGACATTGACGCATAAGGAATTTATATGGCATACGTAAAGAATTTATTTGACAAGAATTTTATTGAATACGCAAGTTATGTTATCCGCGACAGGGCCATTCCAGATTTGGAAGACGGACTTAAACCTGTTCAAAGGCGAATCATGCACACCTTGTTTGAAATGGATGATGGACGCTTCCAAAAGGTTGCAAATGTTGTGGGGCGCGTAATGAAGTACCATCCCCACGGAGACGCTTCTATTGGTGGTGCTCTTGTTGTACTTGCAAACAAGGGAATCTTTATTGAGCGGCAGGGAAACTTTGGCAACATGTTTACTGGAGACGGCGCTTCTGCTCCTCGTTACATTGAATGCCGGGTACATCCTCTTGCAAAAGAATTTCTTGTGCGTAATCCTCATGTAACCCATTATGTTCCCAACTACGATGGAAGAGACACTGAACCAGAAGTATACCGTGCAAAAATTCCAGTGGCGCTTATCATTGGTGCTGAAGGAATTGCTGTAGGCATGAGTACGAAAATCTTACCCTACAACATAAGGGAAGTTCTTGAGGCGGAAAAAAAGGCTCTTAAAAATCAGAGTTTTGAAATTTATCCTGACCTTCCCACAGGCGGACTTATTGATGTGTCAAACTATAACGACGGTAACGGAAAAATAATTACCCGAGCAAAGTTTGACATGAGTGACGAAAAGAAAATCGTCATAACAGAGTTGCCAGTTGATACCACAAGCGACACTTTGATGAACTCAATAGAAAACGCCTACAAGGCTGGAAAAATAAAAATCGGTTCAATCGAAGACTTTACTACAGATCACTGCCAGATAGAAATAAAACTTCCTCGCGGAGTTTATGCAAAGGATGTGGAAAAGGCTCTGTATGCCTATACAGACTGCGAAAAATCTATCAGTTGTCAAATGCTTGTAATAAAGGACGGCATGCCTGTTTCCATGACCGCAACCGAAATAATAAAGTATTACGCAAAAAAACTTACGGCAATCATAAAGGATGAACTGGAGTTTGAGCGGAGCGAACTTACCGAAGAACTTCATGCCCGTACTTTGGAACGCATTTTTGTTGAAGAAAGAATTTACAAGAAAATTGAGCAGATGAAAACTGCGGAAGCTGTAAACAAGGCTGTTAAGGACGGATTCAAGCCCTTTAAGGCAGAACTTGTGCGGGATGTTACCGATGATGATGTGGAAAGGCTTTTGAAAATTCCAATCAGGCGCATTTCTCTCTTTGACATCAACAAGAACAAGGATCAAGTTGCCGCAATAAACGGACGCCTTAAAGAGATTGCAAAAAAGCTTAAGAACCTTACTGCCTGTGCAGTTGAATATCTTGACGGAATGCTTGCAAAGTTTAAGCCTGAAGAACTGGAGCGCCATACTCAAATAGAAAAGTTCACAGCAGTAGAAGTCAAAAAAATAGTAAAGAGGGACACCCCCCTACGCTACGACGACAAGGGCTATTTGGGAACTGGTGTTTCTGGCGGCCAAGAAGTGCTTAAGGTTACTCCCTTTGACAGGATTTTCCTCATGCGAAAGAGTGGCATTTACAGCGTGTGCGATGTTCCTCAAAAACTCTTTGTAGACACGGGCATGTGGTACTGCAACTACGCGGACAAGGAAATTATAAACAAGGTTCTGTTTACTGTAATTTACCGCGATCCCAAAACTCAGTTTTGCTTTATAAAGCGTTGTCGCATTCCCAGCTGGATTATGAACAGGGACTACATGATTGCTCCCGACGGAATGGAAGTGCTACATGTGGACACTAGGGAAAAATTTACCTTTACCCTCAAGTATCTTAAAAAGCCCCGTGTAAAGACTCTTGAAGAAACTTTCAAAGCTCAAGATTTTGAGGAAAAGGGACATAAGGCTCAGGGGGTGCGTCTTTCTTCCCACGAAACTGTTGCCGTAGAAGCAAGTCCTGCAGACGGGCAGGGAAACCTCTTCTAGACCATGCTTGTCCTTGTTTCGGAATGCAGTGCAGAAACTGTAGTAAAGGGCTCCCGTTTTTTGGCGGAGGCTCTTTGCGTTTCTTCTCAAGCGGAGGCACGAGCAAGGCTTTCCATGCAGAAGGCAAAATACCCTGATGCAACTCATGTGGTTCACGCTTTTGTAACAGGTCCTTCTGGTGAGGTAAGTGGCATGAGCGACGACGGTGAACCTAGTGGAACTGCAGGTAGACCTGTGCTCGATGTACTTAGGGGAAGTGGCATTACAAACATTCTGCTTACGGTAACTCGTTGGTTTGGCGGCACACTTCTGGGAACAGGGGGACTTGTTCATGCATATTCTGATGCGGCGCGTCAGGTTCTTTCTTTGTGTGTCACAGAAGAACTCGTGCAGAAGATTTACTTTTCATATTCAACAGATTATTCTTCCTACCAGACCATAAAGAGGGAAACTGAAAAGTTTCATTTTTCAGGAGTAACGGAAAAATTTGATTCCGGCATAGAAGTTTCGGGCAACATATGGCTTTCTGAATCCGAAGAGTTTTCCCTTATGGTAAAAAATATTACGCGAGGTAAGAGCCTAGTTACCCTGCAAGGAGACATCTTATGAAACTGATTTTTATTCGTCACGCAGATCAGAGTTGCGGTGCAACTCCCCGAGTTTTCACTTCGTGTAAACTCGCAGGAGACATCTTATGAAACTGATTTTTATTAGACATGCAGATCAGAGTTGCGAGGCAACTCAACGAGTTTCCACTTCGTGCAAACTCGCAGGAGACATCTTATGAAACTGATTTTTATTAGACATGCTGACCCAGATTATGCTAATAACACCATAACCGAAAAGGGGAGGAGGGAGGCGGAACTGCTTTCTGAGCGCATGGCATCTTGGAAGGACATAACGGACATTTACTGCTCACCCTATGGACGGGCTCAGGATACCTTGAAACCAGCGCTTTTAAAAATGGACAGGACTGCAATAACCTTGGACTGGCTTAGGGAATTTGACCATCATATTATTGACCCTGTTTCCAAAAAAGAAAGGAGCGTCTGCTGGGACATTCTTCCTCAGAATCTATATGGGCAAGATAAATACTTTGACCGCGAAAAGTGGGCTTCCCTTTCATATCTAAAAAAGGCCCACATAGACACTTTTTATTCCCAAGTATGCTACGGTTTTGATTCCCTTATGGAGCAGTATGATTACACCCGCATTGCTCCCAAAAAGGCAATATACAACTGCCTTCCACATCTGACAGATGAAGAGGCCGCCCATGATACTCATCTTAAGCAGATTCAGAAAAATCTTGACAACCGCAATCTTGTCTTTGTTTGCCACTTGGGTGTAATGTTTGCCATAATTGCCCACCTTACTGGAACAAGTCCCATGCAGTTGTGGCATGGTTTTTTTGTTGCGCCTACATCTGTAACTGTTTTGGGAGCGGAAGAGCGTGTTCCCGGAGAAGCAGTTTTTAGGGTTCAGACCTTGGGTGACATAAGACACCTTACCCAAGGAAACGAGATTCCCTCTGCTAGCGGCTTTTACGGAGATGTGTCCGCATGGTAAGCGATTAGTACTTTTCTGATTTTTCTGGCTGCCAGTGGGCTCTGTAGTGGGTGCGCCTGTATTCAGACGGAGTAAGCTTCATAATGGATTTGAATGTGTTTGTAAAATGACTCTGGGAAGAAAATGAAAAATAGTCGCTAAGTTCCTGAGGACTGTAGTCTGCATAGGAAAGCATATTTGCAGCCGCCTCTATTTTTTTTCTGCGGATGTATTCCTGTACCGTTGAACCAGTTTCTTTTTTAAATAGCGAACACAGATAGTTTTTGTGTATTCCTGCCGCCTTTGCAATTTTATCCAGAGTAAGTCGCCTGTGCAGATTGTCGTAGATGTAATCGCATGCTTTTTTTACTGCCCTTGAAATTCCTCGGGAAGACTTTAACTTCTTCATTCTGTCGGCAAAGTCAAACACCAGTTCCCTGTGCAAAATGTCAATTTCTTCTTCGCTCCTGCATGTGTCAATTTGCTGAATGTAAAGGTCGCTTAGAGTGTATGCGGTTTCGCTTTCCAGTCCTCCTTCAATGCAGAATCTTGTTATGAGGGCAACCGTAATTACAAGGTGATACTTTGCATTTCGCAGGGAATCTTTTGAAAGAATTCCCAACTGTCTGTCCTTTAGTGGAAGCATGATTTTGTTCAGCGTCTTAAAGTTTCCGTCCTTTACCGCATCGTAAAATTCCAGTTCCTTTTCGTAGGCAAGGTGACGCCTTCCGTATTCCCTTTGCAAAAAGACTTTGTGTGAAAGCGCTCTTTCTGTTTTCGACTGCTTTTTCATGTCTTTATTATGCTAAAAATGTTAATAATTTGCAATAAATGTTAATAATATGATATTTCTGGCCTTAATATGCATTATCATTGTATGAAAACATTTTGGAGGATGCCATGCGCGGAATAAGGTTTTTGCTTTTTTCTCTGGCGGTTGGACTTGTGCTTATGTCCTGTCAGAAAAAATCTAATGAAGTTTACGAAGTTCAGAATTCTAAGTACACCATGGACGACATTGTTTGGCAGGATGACTTTGATGGACGCAGGCTGAACATGGATGACTGGAACTACGAATATCATGAACCCGGTTGGGTAAACAGCGAACTTCAGGAATATGTTGACTCTGCAAAAAACATTTATGTTAAGGACGGCACCTTAATTATTCAGGCACTTAAGCAGGAAAAAAATGGTAGCGTTTCCTATACCTCTGGTCGCATAAATACAAGGGGTAAGCACGACTTTACATACGGACGCTTTGAAGCCCGTCTTAAGGTTCCCCGGGGACAGGGATTCCTTCCTGCCTTCTGGATGATGCCTACTGAAGAAAACCTTTACGGTCAGTGGCCCAAGTGCGGCGAGATAGATATTATGGAAGTGCTAGGAAACAGAACCGACACCCAGTACGGAACGATTCACTTTGGAGAACCTCATGCAGAACATCAGGGCTCATACTCCAAATTTGGAACAGACCTTTCAGAAGACTTTCACATTTATGCATGCGAATGGGACCCAGGCGAAATCCGCTTCTATATTGACAACATGCTCTTTTACAAAACCAACGACTGGTTTACAAAGAAAAAGGGCTTTGGAGAAGTTACATACCCGGCACCCTTTGACCAGAATTTCTACATGATTTTAAATGTTGCAGTTGGCGGAAACTGGCCCGGAAATCCCACTGCAGAAACTGGTTTTGGAGAAAATGCTCGTCTTCTTGTAGACTATGTTCGTGTCTATCAGAAGCCTTCGTATGATGAAAATGTTTCAAAACCTGTGGCACCCTTTGTTGAACTTCGTGAGCCTGATGCAGATGGTAACTATATTGCCAACTCTGATTTTTCTGTAAAAGAAAATTTGTCAGACACTACCGACTGGTTCTTCCTTCTTGCAGGAACTGGTAAGGGCAGTGCGGAAATTTCAGACAATGCACTTCATATTACCAGCGAAACTCCCGGAGATTTGGATTACAGCATTCAGATTGTTCAGCCCAACATTCCTCTTGAAAAGGGTGCAAGTTACCACTATCAGTTTGATGCCTGTGCCGATGACGAGAGAACAATCATCACGGCAATTACTGCTCCAAATGTAGGATGGATAAGGTACCTTGCCGATACAAAAGTTTCTCTTACAAAAAAGATGCAGACATTTGAATTTGATTTTGTAATGAAGGACGACAGTGATCCTACAGGAAGAATTGAATACAATCTGGGAAATCAGAATGCAACTGCAAAAGTTCACATTACAAATGTGCGCTTTGTAAAGACTGGTACAGGAGATGCTTCTGATGATGCGGTAATGCTTCCCGACGGAAACTATGTCTTTAACGGAGAATTCCAGGAAGGGAAAAACAGACTTGACTTCTGGGAAAGTGACAGCACACCTTTGGTTAGCGTAACCAACATAAAGAATGTGAGGGAACTTAAACTTTCTGCTTCGGAAAAAAATGCAAATGCATTCCAACGCGTAGCAATTCAGCCCGAAAAAACTTATGTGCTTACTTTTGACGCATACGGAAGTGAGGGAGCAAAACTTTCTGTGAACATAGAAGATGCTCTTTCTGCGGAAGTACTCTTGACTGGTGGCAGAACTACCTACAGGTACTCGTTTGAGCCTTCGCTTTCTCCTTCTTCTGCAAGGGGACGCCTTCTTGAATTTTCAGCCTCAGGGGGAACAGTCTATGTTGATTCAGTCCGCATTCAGGATGACGGAATGATTGTAAACGGTGACTTCTCTAGCGGACTTACAGGTTATGAGGTTTATGCTCACGACGAGGCTTCTCTTGATTACGGAGTGGACAGTCTTACATATAATGATTCTTTCTGTGCGGACATTTCAAGAACTGGCAGTGCCGACTGGATGATTCAGCTTAAGCAGAACAATATTACTTTGGAAAAGGGAAAAACATACAGGGTTTCTTTTGATGCAAAGAGCACCATTGACAGAAGCATAATGTATGCCTTGCAAAGAGACGGCTCCAGTGATGACAACTGGATTCCCTATTCTGGCTCGCAGATTATAAAGGTTGGTCCCTCCGTGCAGAACTACGAAACCAAGTTTCAGATGCAGGAAGAAAGTGACAGTGCAACCATACTGAGCATTTCTATGGGTGCGGTTGAAGGCAGGGTGATTGACGAAAAGCACACTGTGGTAATAGACAACATTGTTGTGGAAGAAGTTGAATAAGAAAAGACTTTAAAATAAAAAGGCGGATGTCTTTGGAAAGAAAAAACTCTTACCCTTGGACATCCGCTTTTTTTTTAGGCTGGATTTATTTTACAAATTCTTTTTTAAGGAAGTCCAGATCCAGTTCGGGGTAAAGGACATGTGCGCCTAGTAGTGCGTCTACACGCTTTCTTGCTTCTGCCTGAACTGTAGCGTCAAGGTCGATTTTTCCCTTGGCAGGTTTTCCTTCTTTTGTAAGTCCGGGTTTTGTTCCCTTAAGAACGAAGTCAATTATGGAAGCAACTTCCTCCATGTCTTTTTCGTTCATGCCTAGCGTGGTAAGTCCAGGAGTTCCTACGCGGATTCCGCTTGTCCACCATGCGCCGTTTTTGTCGTAAGGAAGAGCGTTTGCGTTTGCCGTAACTCCGCACTGGAACAGTGCAGCCTCAGCCTGCTTTCCTGTAAGTCCGTAAGTGGTTACATCAATAAGCATGAGGTGGTTTTCTGTTCCCCCTGTCTGTAGAACCATGCCTTTGTCTTGACATGACTTTGCAAGCGCCTGTGCGTTCTTTACCACATTCTGTGCGTACTGCTGGTATGCTGGAGTGCGTGCCTCTTTGAATGCCACAGCCTTTGCCGCCATAATGTGTCCCAACGGTCCGCCTAAAACCATAGGGCAGCCCTTGTTTACATAATCCTTGAACTGCTCCTTGCACAGAATAAGGGCGCCTCTTGGTCCGCGAAGTGTCTTGTGTGTCGTGGTGGTAACAATGTCAGCCCACTTTACCGGGTCGTAGTCACCAGTGAAGACTTTTCCTGCAACAAGTCCTGCAAAGTGTGCCATGTCTACCATGAGGACGGCTCCGCATTTGTCTGCAATTTCACGGAAGCGTCTGAAGTTTATTTTGCGAGGGTAGGCGGAATATCCTGTAAGGAGGATGAGGGGCTTTACTTCCATAGCCTGCTTTTCGATTGCGTCATAGTCAAGAAGTCCTGTCTCTCTGTCTACTCCGTAAGGATGGCTTTCAAACATGCGTGCCGAAACATTCATCCTGTAGCCGTGGGTAAGGTGTCCTCCGCAGGAATAGTCTAGACCCATAAGCTTTTGGTTTCCAAAGCGTTTTCTGAGCATGTCAAACTGTTCGTCTGTAAGTTCTGCAAGAGATTTTACTCCAAGTTCCTCAAGTGTGGGAGTTTCTACCTTTGCAGAAAGGATGGCCCAGTATGCCACAAGGTTTGTGTCCGCTCCTGAGTGGGGCTGAACATAGGCATAGTCTGCGCCAAAAAGTGCCTCTGCTTCTCTAGCTGCTACATTTTCTACAGCGTCAATGTTTACGCATCCGCCATAATAGCGGTGTTCTGGGAATCCTTCGGCATATTTATCTGTGAGCAGGTTGCCCATTGTTGCCTGTACAGCAAGAGAGCAGTAGTTTTCGCTAGCAACCAGTTTAAGGTGGCGCCTCTGGTTTTCCAATTCGTTTACGACTGATGCCGCAATTTCGGGAGCGACTGTTGCAGTCTGCTGCAGGTTTGCCACATAGGCAAGCATTGCTGCGTTAGGCTTATTGCCGCAGGACGCAAGATAGTCTTCGATAGGGGTGGACATAATTCCTCCAAATCAATTTAAAATATATTCTGATTTTACTTTATTCCTTTGACTTTTACAAGCGGATAGTTTATACTTTAAATCGCTTTAGATTTTGGAGCTTTTGCGCTTAGCAGGAGGGCTTTATGAATGGATTAAAGAAATTATTTTGTGCAGCGGCATTATGTTTAACCGCAACCGCTGTGTGGGCTAGTACCTTCACATTTAAATCTTCTACAGGAGATAGTGTTACATTCAATGTTCCTGAGGAGTTTGATTCTTTCATTAAAGAGTATGAAGATCAGATTCAGCAGGCGATTAACGATAATGGTGTTTCAACAGCTGACTTGAGCAATGCGGCAAATGAGATCAATGGTCATGGTGATGCCCTTAAGAGCTTTGCGGAAGCATACAATGGAATAGAAGGTTCTTTAGATACTTTTGCAGGCACTCTGTTAAAATCCATTCCCAGTGCGCAGGTTGGTCAGAATCAGTGGGCACAGGCTTGGATAGGTTCTCTTCTTCCCACATTCAACATGGGTGGAGGCGTTAATGTAAGTGCCGCAACAGTTGACATTAAGCCAATCAAATCCTTCTGCTCAGAACTGGGAATAACAGCCCTTGATTCCTTTAATGCAGATTCTATTCCCTTCCCTGTAGTTGCCGCAGACATTCGTTTGGGCGGAATCATACTGCCTTTTGACATTGGCTTTTCCGTAATGAAGCTGGATACTTCAAAAATAGACAGCCTTAATCAGGCCATGAACGGAATTGCACTGGACTACTTTACCATAGGCGGAGACATTCGCTATGCAGTGTTTAAGCTTCCCCTCTTTAACTTTAGGGTTTCTGCAAGCGCAGGCTATTACTACACTTCGACAAAACTTTCTTATGCTGGTTCCTCTAGCGACATGATGAAGGGAGCAAAGTTAAATCTTGAAACCTCTACTTTTGTAGTGGGTGCTCAGGCTTCTGCAAAATTCCTTCGCATACTTGTGCCTTTTGCAGGTGCCCGACTTATGGTAAGCAATGGAAGCATGGACTGGTCTCTTACTCCAAATTGGAATCAGCTGCTGACTGGCATGGATAGTGCTGCAACTTATTTCTTACCCAAAACTTTTGCAGGAAAGACATCTTCAGAAACATCTTGGCAGCCCCAGCTTTATGTGGGTCTGGGATTGGACTTGTTTGTTGTAGATATTACCGCAAGCGTAGGCTACACATTTGGTCCCAATGTGTTCAACGGTGCCGTTAGTTTGAGGGTGGCGTGGAATTAAGTTCAAGTGGGCATCCGTGCCCACTTGAACTTGCGAGATTTTACTTTGTAAAATCTCGTGTAAGCATTGGGTAAGAATCTGTGCGCCATCCGTGGCTTTACTGCTGTCAGGGGCATCCGTGCCCACTTGAACTTGCGAGATTTTACTTTGTAAAATCTCGTGTAAGCATTGGGTAAGAATCTGTGCGCCATCCGTGGC
>ERZ842401.1316-NODE-1316-length-35856-cov-5.791319_pt1 | contig 35856 bp, 30 predicted proteins | sample MGYA00521270_ERZ842401 | MGnify/ENA primary metagenome ERZ842401 (study PRJEB31892, sample SAMEA3878208) | bioreactor metagenome | biome: Moose rumen | place: Sweden | collected 2011-10 | study: EMG produced TPA metagenomics assembly of the PRJEB12797 data set...
GGCTCAGGGTGTGGACCGTGATGTTCTCCGGTCTAAGGGCGATCACCTGCTCCAGCGTTTCGGCAAAGCCGTCCGGCGTATCCGCGGGCAGACCCGCGATCAGATCCATGTTCACGGCCATGCCGCCGACCTTCCGCACCTTCTCCAGCGCTTCGACGATGTCCGCCGCCGTGTGCTTCCGGCCGATGACCTCCAGCACATGGTCGGACATGGTCTGGGGGTTCACGCTGACCCGATCCACCCCGTGCTGTTTGAGGACGCGCAGCTTCTCCTCCGTGATGGTGTCGGGCCGGCCGGCCTCCACGGTGTACTCCCGCAGGGCGGTGAGGTCAAACTGCTCAGCCAGCACGGTGCAGAGCCGGTCGAGCTGAGGCGCCGAGAGCGTGGTGGGCGTGCCGCCGCCCATGTAGACGGAGACCGGGCGCAGCCCCAGCGCTTTCACCTCGGCGGCGGTAGCGGCGATCTCCTGCTCCAGCGCCTCGAGAAAGGGCGGGATTAGCTTCATGCTCTTCTCCACCGACTGGCTCACAAAGCTGCAGTAGGCGCAGCGGGTGGGGCAGAAGGGGATGCCCACGTACAGGCTGAAATCGTTCTCCCCCAGGCTCTCCACCGTGGGGCGCTGGGCGGCCAGCACCCGGCGGGCCAGGTCGGCCTTGGGCGCGGTGACGTGGCACCGCTCCCGGAAGCGGGCCAGCCCGGCTTTCTCCTCCAGCTCCCGGGTGTACTGCCCCAGGAGCTTCACCGGGTGGATGCCCGTGAGCATCCCCCAGGCGGGGGTCACGCCGGTCAGCTCGGCGAAGGCCCGGTACAGCAGGTCCGTCATGCCGTACTCCTCCAGGGCCGGGCGGGTCCAGGTCTTCTCCAGCTGACGCTGCCCGTCCCCCACCCGCACCCGATAGGTATATGCGCCGTCTCCGGCTTCGATGCCCGTCCAGGCAAAGGGCTCTCCCGGCTCAGGGGACGCCCCCTCCTCCACCCGGGCACGGCTGTAGGGGAAGAACAGCCGGCACAGATTCTCGCACTCATATCGGAAGCCGTGGCCTTCCAGCGTCAACAGCATGGGCGTCTCCCCCTTCCTTTGCATTTTTTGATATGATCCACGGGCCTTATCTTGCATCATTGACACGACCGCCCACCGCAAGCGGTGTTTCTGTCGCGTGGAAAGCACCTATCATGGTGCCAATGGGTGGTCGCGGTTTTGTCTTCCATCATTGACGCGACTGCCCTCCGATACCTGAGTCAAGAAAGCTATCCGCGCGGACAGAGCGCTGACACCCTGCCGCGAGGGGAAGGGAGCTCCGCGACCGGTGCGCGACCTAGGGCTGAGCCCTCGTCCCGCCGCAGCCTTGACCGCGACCACGCACTGACACCTTTCCGCCGCCCGGCGCGTTCTCGCGCAGCCACGCGTCAAGAAAAGCTATCGTCGGAAGCCGACGCTGGCCGCGCGGACAGAAAGCTGACACCCTGCTGCGAGGGGAAGGGAGCTCCGCGACCGGTGCGCGTCATGAAAGATCGCCGACGGGGATGATCTCGCACTCCAGGGAGACGCCGGTTTGAGCGCGGACCTCCCGCTGGATGCGCTCCACCAGGGCCAGTACGTCGGCACAGGTGGCGCCCCCGGTGTTTACAATGAACCCCGCGTGCTTGGGGCTCACCTGAGCCCCGCCTACCGAGGCGCCCTTCAGCCCGCACTGGTCCACCAGGGCGGAGGCATAGCCCCCCACCGGGCGCTTGAACACGCTGCCGGCGCTGGGCATGTCGTAGGGCTGCTTGGCCTTCCGGCGGCCCATCAGGTCGTCCATCTGGCCGGCAATGGCTGCCGGGTCCCCGGGGGCCAGGCGGAAGTCTGCCGAGAGGATGACGTCCTCCGTGTCTGTGTACCGGCTGTGGCGGTAGGAGAGGTCCAGGGCCTCCACGGGCAGGGTCTCCACCTTGCCCTCCCGGGTCAGGTGGGTGACGCACACCAGCACGTCCTTCAGCTCGCCGCCGTAGGCCCCGGCGTTCATGCGCACCCCGCCCCCTACCGAGCCCGGAATGCCCCAGGCGAACTCCAGGCCGGTGAGGCTGCGGTCCCGGGCGGCAGCGCACAGGGTGCTGAGGGAAGCCCCCGCCCCCGCCGTCATGGTGCGGCCGTCGGGCCCGAGGGTGACGGCCTTGAAGTCTCCCTCCAGGGCCAGCACCACCCCGCGGATGCCCTTATCGGCCACCAGCAGGTCGGAGCCGTTGCCCAGCACCAGCAGGGACAGCCGCTCCTCCCGGAGGAGGGCCAGCAGCTGCCGCAGAGCGGCGAGAGAGGGCGCCTTCACCAGGCGGTCCGCCGGGCCGCCGATGCGGAAGGTGGTGTGGCGGCTCATGGGTTCATCCCTCAAGACGGGACACCCCAGCTTTTCAGCCAGGGCGTCCAGGCGGTGGTAAGAATCACTCAACAGGATCGCTCCTTTCCGGGGAATGGTACTAGCATATGCGGGAAAGGATCAAAGATCCAGCTCTTTTTCGATGACCTCGCCCTGGATCTCGTCGGGGTCCACCCCCAGGCTGGTGAGCAGCTCCTGGGCGGCATTGTAGCCCATCTTCTTCTGGCGGTTGTTCATGGCGGCCACCTCGATGATGATGGCCAGGTTTCGGCCGGGCTTTACCGGCACGGTGAGCACCGGTACCCGGATGCCCAAAATCTCCACGTACTCGCTGTCGATGCCCATGCGGTCATAGACCTTGGAAGGGTCCCACTGCTCCATGTTGATGCACATGTCGATCTTCTCGGAGAGCTTCACCGCCCCCATACCGAAGATGCGCCGGGCATTGATGATGCCGATGCCCCGCATTTCAATAAAGTGGCGGATGTTCTCCGGGGCCTGGCCCACCAAAGTGGTGCGGCTGGTGCGGCGGATCTCCACGGCGTCGTCGGCAATGAGCCGGTGGCCCCGCTTGATAAGCTCCACGGCGGTCTCGCTCTTGCCCACGCCGCTGTCTCCCACCAGGAACACGCCCTCGCCGTAGACCTCCACCAGCACTCCGTGGCGGGTGATGCGGGGCGCCAGCTCCACGCTGAGGTAGCGCACCAGGTCCGCCATGACGTTGGAGGTGGTGTCATGGGTGGCCAGCAGGGGGATGTGATGCTTTTGGGCCGCGGCGATCATCTCCGGAGGGATGGGGATGTTCCGGGCCACGATGACCGTCACCGGGCCCAGGGCGAAGAAGCTCTCGATGGCCTGCTGCCGGGCCTCGGGCTCCAGCCGCTGGAACATGGCCATTTCCGAGATGCCGAACAGGTTGATGCGCTTCTCGTCAAAATAGTCGGTAAACCCGTGGAGCTCCATGCCCGGGCGGTTCACGTCCCGGGAGCGAATGAGGATCTCGCTGGCGGGGCAGGGCAGGTGGACCTCCTCCAGAGCCAGCTCCTTGATGATCTTTTCCAGGGGGATGGTATATTCTTCCGACATGGCGGACACGTCCTTTCTCAGGTCATCCGGCCGGAGGACCGGCCTCTCCTTTTATCATAGCATGAATCTCGCTCCCCCGCAAGGGTGGCGATAAAAATGATCCCCCTGCCGGGGATGGGCAGAGGGATCCTTGTGATCGAAGCAGGAGCTCAGGCCTTGACGACCTCGGCGTCCGGGGCGTTCTTGGCCACGCTGTCGATGCCGTTGAGGCAGCTGGACTTGGCCTTGTACCCCTCAGAGACGGCGATGATCTCCCCGTTCTTGGCCTTCAGCCGGAAGCGGAACTCCCCGGCCTTATCGGTATAGACCTCATACTTGGGGTGCTTGAGGATCTCATAGCCCTCCACGGTCTGGTCCTCCACGGCGGCGCCGCAGTTGGCCCGGACGCTCTCGATGCCGTTCTTGCAGGAAGACTCGGAGGAATAGACCTCGCTGGTGGCGATGACCTCGCCGTTGCCGGCCTTGAGATCGAACTTGACCCCGGTGGACGTTTCCTTGATGACAAACTTGCCCATGATTCAATGACCCCTTCCTTTTGGGTTTTCTACAGGATAGCACAAAAAGCCGGAAAATGCAACGGGTTTTCCGGCAAGTTGGGCCTCTCCCCCGGCCCCGACAAAAAAGTATTTTGTCCCCACAGAAAAGACTTGACATTCCCCAAAAGGCAGAGTATAATCAACTAGTCGCTCGGGGGATGCCCCGGGCGCGTGGCCCGGTAGTTCAGCTGGTTAGAACGCTAGCCTGTCACGCTAGAGGTCGACGGTTCGAGCCCGTTCCGGGTCGCCATGCTGCTATGGCTCAGGTGGTAGAGCGCATCCTTGGTAAGGATGAGGTCTCCAGTTCGAATCTGGATAGCAGCTCCACGAGAAAGTCAGGAAACAAGCCGTTTCCTGGCTTTTTTGTTTTGTCCGGTCATGTCGAGGTCGTTCACATAAACTCCAAAACACAAACAAACCACAAACATCTCTCCTTGGAGCTGGTTGGGAATGGATCATCAGAATTGGGACAGTTTGGGTAATTCCGAAAACTTTCACGCGGTTTTTTGAGCCATCGCCAGGATGAGTGCATTGAGTTCTGGATTTTTATTCAGAAGATCCAGGAGCTTTTGCGTCTCCTGACTGAGCTCGGGACGCTTTTGCGAGTCCACCCCGAAGAAGCTCTCCTGGAGCTTGTCGGCGATCCGCTTGCGATTCTCCGTGAAGGTGGTGCTGTACACTTCGGTGACCATGGAAGCCTGGGCGTGGCCGGTGTCTCCCTGGACCGCCTTGATGTCACCCCCACTGGCCTGCAGCTTCATGGAGGTGCTCAGGTGGCGGAGCGAGTGAAAGACCACCTGCGGGAGGCCCTTCTCCTGAATGAAATCCTTGAAGGCTTTGGCGATGAGACGTTCCTCCCTGGGGCGACCGTTGGGCAGCGTGATGACCAGGTCGTAATCCTCCCACGCATCCAGGGCTGCCTGCTTCTGCTGCTCCTGCATTGCCTTCCACTCCAGCAGCGCTTCGGCTACCGAGTTGGGGATGAACAGCTCCCGGACACTGCTTTCCGTCTTGGGGCTCTTCAGGACCATGGAGGTCTTGCAGTCCTCTTTTCTTTCCCTGAAAACCTCGGGGAAAATGAAGAAAACATCCGAGCGGTTCTTGGCCTCCATTACCCGGAGCGCGTCCTTCTTGCACCGCTTGAGCTCCTGGCGTACCTCCAGAAAAGAGCTGTTCTCCTGGAGACTTTGATCAGTGATGTGGATAGAGGACCACTGCAGGCCGAGGATCTCCCCGATCCGCAGCGAACACCCCACCGCGAGCATGATGCAGATCCTCAAACCGGGATCATCGGTACAGAGGTCGATGGCCCGCTTGGCATCCTGCGGGGTCCAAACATCCCGCTTTTTCTTCTTCACCGTGGCCAGAGTGGCCCCGATGACAGGGTTGACGGAGATGTAATTCCAATCGACGGCTTTTCCAAAAGCGGACCTCAGCAGGCCGTTGACCTTATCAATGACGTCATGGGAGACCTTCTTCCCCTCGTCCTTGTGGCCTTTGAGCACAACAGCCGGCGTCTCTCGCAGGGTGTTGTAAAAGTCGTCGATGTCGGCGGTGGTAATGTCCCGCAGCAGGTAATCCCCGATGTACGGCTTGATATAGTGCTCGATGCGGTGCATGGAACAGCTATAGTAGGAATCACCCCACTTATTCTCGCCGTACCGGTGGACGTACTCATCCATGAAAGCGCTGACCGTGATCACGGAATTATTAACGGCTTTCTTGGTGGGCGGCCTCAGCTTTCCCTTGGATTTCAGGTAGTCGATCTCTGCGATCCGGATGTTGGCCTCCTCCACGGTCTTGAAGCTCTCCGTGAAAGTCTTTTTGTATCCCGGAATCCGGTACACGATATCGTAATGGTTCCATCTTTTGATCGGTTTCATGGTGCGATACTCCCCTTCTATACTATTAAATGGTAAGCCTACCCTCCTGTGTTCAGATTGAGGAGCATCTGTTAGCAAGGATAGTATATCACAGACCTTGACGTCTGTTCAACTCTGTGATTTTTCCTCAAAGAGCTTCAGAACATCCTCCCGATTGATCCGGATTTGTCTGCCGATCTTGACGGAGGGGATCGAGCCGGAACCGACCAGGTTATACGCCGTGTTCTTGCTGATACGCAGGAATCCGGCAAGCTCGGGAATGGTCATCATCTGGTGTTCAACGCGTGTGTTTTCATATTCAGTCATCGTTTCGATTCTCCTTTAGTTTACATAAGTTTTTACTGGTCTGCTAGTGCTTCATTGACAATCGACTGAAAAAGAGATTCATCTTCGCAGATGTTCAGGAACAGCACTCCCAGTTCAGCCAGCTGCTCAAGATTCCAGGACCGGACAGAGAACTTGCCCAGCTCACAATCCAGTTCAAGATCCTCCAGGTCTGGCTCGTTCTCCACAGCCTTCATGAAGACTGCGCCCCACTCATGGCCGTCGCCATGGGTAAATCGACGGTTCTCCACCGGGTCCTCCCCGCTGCGCTCGGCAAAGCAGTTGAAGGCGGCCTGGCAGAAATATTTGCTTTCCTCTTCCAGCCGCATGGGATGCTTCAGAAAGTCGTGGAAGCTGTCGGACATGTGGGGGGTATCCAGATTGAGGGAATACCCGTCATCTTCGTGGTTGCGGACGTCCAGATAGAACGGGGCGCATACGAAGTTGAATTGGTCGATCAGTTCGTAGTTCGGTTCGGTGATAATCATTTCGCATTCTCCATTCCCAAATGTATCTGGATCGCCCTTTGGATCTTTTGGAGCTGTTTGTCGGTGACCTCCCCTATTGGCGAAATCAAGCGCGAGTTGTCAATCGTGCGCAGTTGTTCGCACAGCGCCATGGAATCGCATACAAGACCGTCCTGTTTTATGATGGTCACATGTGTCGGCTGCCTCATCTTCTTGTGGACCTTGGTAAGCGGTACGACAGTGGTGGTGGGGCTGAACAGATTCCCCATTTCGCCCTGGACAATGACCACAGGTCGGATTCCGCCTTGCTCGCTGCCTCTGATTGGGCTCAGGTCGGCATAGTAGATTTGGCCTTGCCTGGCTGGATTATTGTTTTGCATCATGATCCCCTCTCCTTTTATGTGGAAAGCCTCATTGGGCTTATGTAAGGGACCCAACCAGCTGCAAAGCCACAAAACGATGACCTGCTGCTGGCAGAGTCCTATGGATCGCACACTATTTGTCCTCGGCACCCGGTGTGCAGGAGAATCAGGGTATTTGCACTGTCTCTCCACGGAAATCACTGAGCGCCGGAGAGCGAATCCGGCTCACGGGAATACAACCCCCTCGTGGGTCACACGAGGCCGCCCCCATTGCGTGATCCTGCAGAGCAGGGCTGTGGCTGGACGGGAGTACCATTATCCTTCCGGGAGTCATCGCCGCGCCTGGAGCAGCCTGGCGCGTGCAGGATGTGTTCTCGCTCGCCCCTGGGGGGTCCTGGCGCACAGCCTACTGTGGCTCATCACCGGAGTTGAAGTCTCAGTGAATGGGTATTCAGTTGTCAGGGTACCGGAAGTAGGATGGGGACCCCGGGAGAAACATGCTCAGTGGGGTTCATCTCGCTTCGTTGTGATCTCATTTTAGCGGGGGATCGCTCAAAGGAACAGGCCAAAAAATGGCACCCCAAAAATCGAGAAAACCAGGTTTTAAGCCATTTATTATCCAAACACCTGTCGGTTTTTGAAGGCCAAAATGCCAGAAAAGCCCGGCGTTAAGCCAAATTTTGGGGGTGCCAAAATTTGGCACCCCCAAAGCAATTTTTTTCAAAAAAAGTGGGGCACTCGCTGCGAGTGCCCCGGTTGACAATGGTATTATCGTTCAAGTTCATCAGTCGCACGGCATAAAGGAGATAAGCCGTAAGATTCCAAGGTGCTGTTTACAGAGGCCAAAGACTGCCTGTACATGGTGCTCAGAAGCATTGAGTAGAGCAAATCGTTAGGAGAATTGCCAAGGACGATGCCCATTTTCTTAAGCCAATCAGCGCTAAGCTGGGGCTCAAGCTCCAAGCCGAAACAGATAGCCAGGGCGTTTCCTAAGGACGGTTTGTATTCCAAATCGCTTCTCAGACGCCTGATTGTTCGCTCTGACACACCGGACTTTGCGATTAAGCTCTCTACCGTAACGCCTTTTCTCTCCATATGAGCCTTGAGGGTGGCGCAAGGAGACGCCGGCAGATCCAGGAGGATCTGCGACAGCCTCTGGGCCTCGGCCAGATAGTCAAAAGCGGGTTGGCTTTCGTCAAAGGCCGGCATCGGCCTGCGGTCAACGATCTGTTTCTGCAGTCGTCCCTCCCGGTAAGAATACTTCACCCCGCCCCAGCGGAGTGTAAAGATCAGGCAGCACTCGTCCATGTGGGCTTTGGCATAGGAGGTCAGGAACAGGCTGCCGTTTCTGCGATAGAGGTATTTGCCACTGTTCAGGCAGTAGTGGCCGTCCACATAGAGGAACCGGCCGCCGTCGATCACCTGGCGGAAAGCCCGGTCCCCGGCGTACAGGGAAAGGGCGTCCTCAAAGCTGATGGTGAAGGTCTGGTCTCTGCCCAGGGAATTGGGGGCAAAGGCGTGGTTCTCCACATAGCCGCCATTGACATAGTTCAGGACGCCCTGGGCCTCGGAATACCCCAGCTCGATCATCCGCAGCTTGGCCGACTGCTTGGAGACGCCGTAGAAGCGGGCAAGATCCGTGATGACGTTGGCGATACGCTTGGGCCGGGCCATGTTCGGATAGAGGTGGTCAACCTTGGCGAACAGCTCATCGATCTTCATCTGAGTGGTTCGGGCCGGCATGCGCACCCGGGGCGTGGCCCGGTTGGCCTGCCACTCGATCCAGTCGATGGGACTGCGGTCCTTCTGCCTGCCGCTGACCAGCTCCCGGTCAATTTCCTGGACCTCCCGGATGCCGGGAACGGCGCAGGAAAGGCAGACCAGCTCTTCGTTATAGAGTCTCTGCCCCAGGTAGAACAGCCGGTGTCCATAAGCGTGGAAGCACTCATGGATGATGGCGTCGTTCAGGGTTTCCTGGTTCAGAAAGTGGTTTTCATCTTCACAGGTGGCCGTGTCGATCAGGATGGTATCCGGCGGGATGGTGACGCCCACCCACTCTCCGTTCTTATTCAGCACGGTGATCTCCCGCTCCTCGAAGAACATCTCTCCCCGGACGGTATTGGCCTCGCTGAGGTGGTAGAATTGCAGATTGAGGCCCATTCTGGAGGCCAGCTCCTGGCCGTTGATCCGGCAGGGCTTGTCCAGTGCCTCCGGATAGTAGAGAGCCAGCAGTTCGGTGCTCTCGCTGTCCAGCAGGCGAGTGCTGGTGACTGGGACCAGGTAATCGTCCAAGGGCTTGCCGGGAGCTGGCTCGTTCCGGTCATAGATCATGACATTGAGAAGGTTGTTGAAATCCTCAAAGCCCGGCGTCAAGACGGAATAAGTGCGGATGCGATACCACTGACTGAGGTGATCGGATTCGTCATGGGTCATCAGGGTAATGTCGATGCTCATGATGAGATCGACGTAGACCTCCTCCATGGATTTCCGGTAGAAGTTGATCCTCTTGACGCAGGGATTCTCGGTGTAAATGTGCTCCGGCACAGGGACAGCGCTGCTTTCCTTGCCGATGGGCAGTTGCCCGGACTCGACAAGACGGGAAAGAAACAACTGATACCCCTGGTAGAAGTGACTCATGAGGGACTGTCGGAAGGAACCGATCCTTTCGGCGCCGAAATGGTAGGGGTTGCGCACCACGATTTCCTGGCCCGAAAGCATGGGGTCCATTATCGTGATGGTTGGCCCCATTTCCTCGAGCGGGAGTTCATAGAGGTCTTTGATGTAGAACAGATGGGCGTAATCTCTGGGATCAAATCCCGAGTCTTCCATCCAGTCGTTACGGATATGAATGTTGTTTTTCAATCTCGACCTCCCCTTCTCAGGGCAGCGCAGGGACTGCCCAATACCGATTTCTCCTGATTGAACACCCTGCCCTTCTTGGGAGGGGACTTTAGTATAGCAGAAATCGAACATATATTCAAGTCCATAAATGGGACACAGATTATGATTATTCATTTGCCCGCAGGGAATGGTCATGGCGGGTTGTAAGGCACAAGATGATGTGATATACTGAGGCCACTGAAGGGGGGCTACTCATGTGCACGCGCTACTATATTGAGAAAGACGCCCCTGAACTGGAAGAGATCGTGCGGGGAGTAGAGAAAAGCCTGCTGGCGGACCGCTTTCACCACAAAATGAGCGGCGCCATCTTGACTGAGGGCGAGATCGGCCCGATGAGCATCGCTCCGGTACTGGCTTCCAACAAGAACGGCAAGAGGACGTCCTTCCCCATGAAGTGGGGCTTTGAAGTAGGAGCAAAGCTCCACGGCCAGGAGAAAAGCAACATCGTTTTCAATGCCAGGACGGAGACCGCTTCTCAGAAGCCGTCTTTTGCGGACTCCTGGAGAAGCCGTCGCTGCATCGTGCCGGCCTCCTGGTACTATGAGTGGGAACACTTTACCGACTCCAGCGGCAATCCGAAGACCGGGACCCGCTACTGCTTTCAGCCAAGAGGTCAGACGGTGGTCTGGCTCTGCGGGCTGTATAAGATGGTGGACGATCTCCCATACTTTGTGATTCTGACAAGAGCCCCCACAGCGGAGCTCGCGACGATCCACGACCGAATGCCGCTGATCCTGCCAGAGAACCGGATTGACGACTGGATCGACCCAGAGAAGGACCCAAGAAAACTGTTGAAGGATGCAGACACCGATCTGGTGTACTGGAAATGAGGGGATAGCGATGCCGATTTATCATTGTATGCACTGCGGGTTTGACTTCAAGCGGACAAGTAAACCCGAATCCTGCCCGGATTGCGGGAAGCCGGAGATCCGGCTGGCCTTGGAAAGCGAAAAAAAGGAGTTTGAGGAGAGGCAAAAGACTCAAGAATAGCAAGGAAGCCCAGTGCTTATCGGCACGGGGCGTTCCTGGTCTATGAGTTGTTCTCTTCTTCTGCTCCTTTGATGTGAGCCTCCAGCATTTCCAGGAGAGCCTGGGCAGAGAGGTCTTTGTCTTCCCGGAGGATCAGGATCAAATCCCGCTCCTGAGGCGTCAGGATTCCGACGGAGTCCCGGCTCAGGGGTTCACAGGGCTGCGGAGGGTATTCCTCGGAAAAGAAGGCGTTGATGGAAAGATCGTAGAAATTGGCCAGCTTGGCCAGCACCAGAGGGTCGGGTCGGGAGGCGCCGGTTTCATAGTAGGAGTAGGTGGAGCGACTGACGTGAAGGGCCTGGGCCACCTCGCTCTGCTTGAGCCCGTGGTCCAGACGGATAACCCGCATCCGGTCTCCCAGGAAGTTCGGTTCTTCAAAAAAAAACTGCTTCATACGCGCACCCCCTGCTCCCGGGGCGGCAAAAAAGAAGTGCGGCCCCGCTCGGGAACCGCACCCTGTAAAAACGCGGCTCCAGTTGCTACCACACAACACCTTTAACGTGTCCGCCGAAGGGGAACGCAAAAGTAGGAGACTGCGTTTCTACCAAGAGGTAGAATTGCAGTTCCCCTTCAACTAGGCGAACATACTCAATTATTCAGTTAAAGGCATCGTGTGGTATGGGGTCATTATAGCACGGCGGAAAATTCTTTGCAACTTCTCATCTTTCCTTTTTCCCCTTGAAACGGAGAATTCTGCCGGGTATAATCAAGACAAGAGAAATCACTATCGGGGAGGTCGCTACCATGGCAGAAATCGCTGAGAAGAAAAAGCCCGGACGCAAGCCCATGACCGTCACGGAGAAGAAGGCTGCGCAGCGCCGGATCAACAAGGAGAAGAAGATCGCGGAGAACATGGAACCCCAGGTGGTGGTACAGTTCCAGGGGATGGACATTGACGTCTACGCCTTGGCCGACGCCGCCCGAGCAGACTTCAAAGCCTCCCACAAGCGGGTGCGGGTGCTCTCCCTGCGGCTGTACGTCAAGCCGGAGGAGCGGGCGGCCTACTATGTGGTCAACGACGCCTATGAGGGGCGGCTGGGATATTGAGGCGTTTGCGGATCGCGGCAAATACAATGCGATTATTGCAAGTCGGTTTTACATTTAGGGCACTTTGTGAAACCGGCGGCTATCGTGAGACCACAATTAGGGCAAGTGATCCGCCCAGAAGCATCAGTAGCTGTTCGATTTGGCCGCTTTGCCTCAGTAAAGACAGGAGTAGAGTTAACTTCTGAATAGCGATTCTGAGTTTGCCGAGTATTGTTGGCAATTTCAGTAGTCTTCTCTATCAGCTCGCCAAAGCCATACAACCCCAAGCTGCTAATCCAAGACAAGACACCGCCGAACACCATCGTAAGCAAACCTGAAATGACCGTTGCCCCTCCCATACGAGACTTAGCTCCTCCGGCAATGATCACGATTCCAAAAATAGCAAATACGATTATACCTCCAATACAGATAAAACGAGCCAGCCCCTTGATTTTACCTCCGATGTTGTCAAACATGATTTTGTTCTCCCTTCGTTTTTGAAATAAATACTATCGCAACAATAGTACTTATCTGACGCCCCAGGGGGGCAATCAGACTAAGCCGGAATAAAAGACTAGGGGTAATATGACGCGAATTGTGATCCCAAGAAATCTGACAGATTATAGGACAAACCAACATCACGCCATATCGCGGTATAAAAAAGTAACAATCTGTGCCCGCGTACAATTATTGTCTGGGCTAAAGGATGAAGCAGTAGTTCCTTCAGTAATTTTGTGCTGCACCGCCCAGACAACCGCCTTCTCATAATACTTGCCCGGCTTGACATCTACAAACCCCGTAGATCCGTATACACCGGGGGATCCGGCCATGCGGTACAGGAATGTCACGATTTGAGAGCGCGTGCAGGGAGAATTTGGGCTGAACGCTGTTGTGCTCGTCCCCCCGGTAATCCCTCTCTCCAAAGCCCACAACACTGCTTTTTCGTAATATGAACCTCTCTGAACATCTTTGAATGGCGTATAGTTTGAGGCCGGAGTTGGAGAACCAGCAGCGCGCCAGAGAAACGTCACCGCTTGGGCTCGTGTACAATTTGCAGAGGGCGAGAAAAATCCAATCGCAGTGCCATCGGTAATTCCCTTATTCACTGCCCAATCAACCGCATTCGCGTAGTAAGACCCAGGCTTGACGTCAAAAAACGATCCGATTCCGTCAAGATAAGTGATGGCCTCACTATAGGTCATAGCCTCATCCGACTGTGTCCCTCCAGACATGGATATCAGCAGCCTACTGATTTTTTGCTTCCAAGACGTTTGAATCGAAAGATATTCGTCACTTGAAATGCTTTTCCCATTATAGGAACAGTCCTTGTATTCATTATATCCAGTTTCCGAAAATTCTAAGAAACCCGTACTAGCCTCTGAGTATGAAAAAGAAGCACCTGGAATAAGCAAGGTGAGATCGCGTCCGCCTTTTACCCCAGCAATATACTTTCCATCAAATTCCTTCTCTGCAATCATCACCTGATCAAACTGGGATAACAAAGATCCATCATTCAACAAGTAGAGATATCCCAATTTCTCACCCCAACTGGACCAGTCAACATGCGCTACTCTGAAGGCGGACCCATGGCTAAAGGACCATATTTCAAGGGATCGATTTTCTGAACTCTCTCCGCGAACAAGGATCAGTTCTGGCTCTGCGCCACCTATCACATTACAAAAAATAATAGGCTTGAAGCTCAGATTATTGGAAATACCTGCTGATCTTAGAACATATAAATATGCTTGGGCTATATCGCTTGCCCGTACACCAACAGCACTCGCTTGCATAGACACGCTGCCAACCATAAGCGCAAATGCCATCAAAAAAAAGACGATAATTTTCTTCATAGCTCTTCCTCTTTCCTCAGTATATTATTTGAAACTGTAATCCAAGTTTTTTTACATCTTCTTCATTCAAGGCCCATACATCATAGGCAGCGTCGTAAAACCTTCTCATCCAGTCCGGGTTCTCTCGCCATAGGTTTTCTCTCGAGATCCGTTCGTACCAGGTCTCCCCCTCTGCGCGATAGAGAAGCTCTCCATATTCAGAGATAAAGAAGCCATGCTTGTCCAGGCCATACTCCCAGGATCCCACATAATTGAACAGCACCTCATACAGAAGAGCTTGATCTTGATCGCGTGTCTCCAAAAACTTGATGGCCATTTTGTACTGTGCCCATTTACGTTCCAGGAGTCGATTGGGATGATCAACTCGTGTGGAATCACTGTTATGTCGTAGGTCGGCCAGCTTTACGGTCTTGGCGAGCGGGTTTTCTTTGATGGGCTTCAGATAGTCCATGTACGGAACAGCCTTATCATGGGTCAGCACGCCAACAGCTTCCACGATGGAAACAGGGAACCCCACCTTGCGCAGATCCTCCAATGAATAATCGGAATCCTCCACCACATCATGCAGCAGTGCGATGCAGGTGGTTTCTTCATCGCGCATCTGCTCCGCTAGATGGAATGGATGGAACACATAGGGCACACCGGCCTTGTCCACCTGCTCTTTGTGGGCATTAAAACAAATAGTCATCGCCCGCTTTGTCAGCGCTGTATAAATCATTATACCGCCCCCTCGTTCAGACAGATTACCTCCATAGTGGCGTATAGTACGTTCGTAATTCTGTTGCTACGCCGTCTTCAACGTATACATTTACCGCTACACCAGACACAGCATACGCCTCGGAATTGATAAGGTCCTCTACAGACGAGTAATCCGATGGCGGCCCAATCATGGCGCCATAATCATCGTAAATGTGCACATCCCCACTTACGGGAATTGTATATGTCCCAATTGTCTGATATATTGGAAGATCGGTCTCTGGCGGGTAAAAATAGAAATTGACAATGCGATAACCGTTTTCCAGTTTGATATGCTTTCCGCGACTTGTTGGTTCAATCGAAACTACTTTACTGATAGTTCCGTTGTCATATCTGCTTAAATCAACTGTATCGCCAATCTGCAGGGAATCAATATAGTCCCATGATAGTACGATATTTTGCCTCAACTCAGCCTCTATGTACTCGCCAAACACCCCGCTGTGAACATTATTTGTAAGAAGGGGGCTTATTTGATATGACCCATCTGAGATGTTTGCGGGTAGCATGTTCTCATAATCACTGATTCTGCCCACGTTCTGAATCTCGATATCCGACAGCAAGCTGTTTGAGAAATCAGCTGGTTGAATTGTCCCTTTATACCAATTTTGTCTTTCAAAATATGCCTTAATCTCCGAATCATTAAACATCCTGCCATGGCGAGCATATATCTCATTGCGGGCAAGCATCAGTTGTGAACTGTCCAGCTTCTTCAAATCATCCTCTGTCACCAACCGGGTACTGCTTACTGGCAGGATTTGCGGATCTTCGGGGACTGGCGTCGGAGTCGGGGTAGGCGTTGGGGCCGGTGTAGGTGTTGGAGTTGGCAACGGCGTTGGAGAAGGCGTTGGCTCAGAACTTGGGAGCGACGGATTTGTATCTGAACCTGGTTCTACCGATATTGCACTACTATCTTCAGAAGGAGATGCCTGACCCCTTGGTTCTGAAACAATCTCCAAAACCGAATCGTTCCTAGGTCCACAAGAACACAAAAGAAAACAAATCAAAATGCTGCACAAAGCTATTACTGCTCGTCTAAAACTGCAACAACAAATCATACAAACCCCTCCAATACTGTTACACTGGATAGAACCGCGAGCATACGAGCGAATCATTCTCTCTTAGTCAATAGATGTCAGAACAGCGCCGGTTTCGGAATCAACATAGCACATATCCACAGTTGCAAGCGTCTCCCCCATCTGTGCCATCGCAAAGAACTGATAATAGGTTTTATTCTGGGGGCCATTTACTGTCCCATATGTCCTGACCAATGCATTTCCACCCCAGTATTCTTTTGCGATTTCAATGGCCTCCTCTTGAGAATAGTTGATCGAATGACTTTTTACCTGAATCGGTAGGTCGTAATCAGGATAGATTTCAAAAGACTCCAGATTCAGCACATACCAAGTCCACCCTGTACCTGCCTCACAGCTTATTCGAGCGCTGCAGCATAATTGACCATCCTCATTCAAAAAATACCTACTCTGTGATAAATAATCCTCTGAAAGAGTCCGAGTTCGATGCTCATTCATGATTTCAACCCACCAGTGGTTATAGAACTCGTCCTCATCATAGCTATAAACGCCAAGTATTCTCGTAGTGCTGTTTATCAATGCGCCAGTAGCCTCTCGAGTTCGATCTATCGCTGCGTTTCCAGAAAGCCCTATTAATTTAAATAGATCATCCGTTTTTACTTCGATACCATCTGGAATAATAACCTGGTAAGTTTTCTCAAGTTGAATGGCGTTAAGAACGAGCCATGTTCTCAAAGACAATATGTTGCCACAAACGTTATAAGAATAATCTATTTCTGTTGCTTTTGGACCACCGTGTCGTTCCCCATGGAGCTCACTTACTGAATCCATAAGGTAGGGGTGGTAGTAATCATACAGTTCTTGGTTGATTCGTTTGACATCTTCAGACGCTAAGTTGATAACCGGTATTTTCAGCTTGTCAGATGCCCTCATTTCTCTCGTCGTCCCTGTATTAGTGTCCCATCCGTCATAAGAAAAGTCCACTTCCTCCATATACAGATCTGTTACCAAATCCTCAGGAATCTGCGCAACAATATCTTTTATCGGAGTATGAATATCCTCCTTGCTTTCCCACTCACATATAAATGCACACTTTGCTTTAGCCACCGCACTACCAATGTCGTTCCAATAGCCCTGGCCATCAGAATCTGACGGCTTTCGAATTACACCATAATTCTCTCTTCCTCCAGAATTATTTGGTTCTCCACTCGCCCAATTAGCGTAGGTAAAATGCTCACCATTGCACCAGATAAACTGGGAAGCGTAGCGGCGATATGCGCCAATTCTGATATAGTCCTTTGAGGAAGTACTGGCCAATGATGAAACAAATACATTCTCTTCAGCGTTGGATATCGTAACAAGATGGCCGCCCATCTTCTCACAGAAAGCCCTAGCCTCCTCCCAACTCAACTCTTCATTAAACAACTGGTAGACATGATCCTGATATATGGTTCGTGACTTAGTGCTCAAGTCAACAGACGGACTATAATCTGCATAACCCATCATCAGTGGACACCCTTTGAACACGTCTGTACACACGACTGAGTCCTTGATTCTAGTGGCGCTCATATCTACAATAGAAAGATTCGAGCACCCTTCAAAAAGATTACTCATATTTGAGACATTAGCTGTATCAAATTCAGATAAGTCTATCTCTTCCAAAGATTCACAACCCAGAAACATTCCGCGAATATCAGTCAGTGACGAGGTGTTCGTTCCCTTAAGATTGATTTCAGTCAAAGAAGAACAACCTGCAAACATCTCCTTCATACTGGTAACCGACTCAGTTGCCAGTTCAGCTAAGTTAACAGACTTCAGACTAGAACAACCAGCAAACATCTTCTCGAAGGAATTTGTGTTTTCAGTATGAAAGCTTGCATTGTAGTTGATTGTCTCTAGTGAAGAGTATCCCATAAACAATGCAGTACAATCTTCTGGCGCTGCGATGCCGCCAGGGGCAGCAATCAACAATTCCGTTCCACCAGCCGAACTCTCTGTCCACGCTAAGATTGAGCCATCATTTGCGGAGGAGATATCCCTTGCATCGTCCGGAGTATGGGTAAAATCATCTAAGAAAGATATTGACACAATACTCTTCCTAGGTTCAGAAAGCCCAAACACCGGAGCATCTGGGAGAGACTCTTCCTGAGAAAAGGCCTCTGAACTCCACTTTAGAACATGCTGTCTCCAATCAGTACTGATAGGCTTAGTTGTTGGACTGGGTGAAGGACTGGGACTGCTTGAAGCAATTGTCTCCCTCATCTCATTTGTTACCGATGCAGCGGGATTATCCGTGCTATTACAGGCGGCCAACGCCAGCAACACTATCACAGCCAAAAAGAAGAAGGATAATTTCTTGATCATAGGGATCTCCTTTCTGCGCACCGAAATAAAGCATCTCAAACCTGATAATAACGATGTAGGAATGTAACAATCTGTGCCCGCGTGCAATTATCGTCTGGGCTAAAGGTAGAAGCAGTTGTTCCTTCCGTGATCCGGTTCTGCACTGCCCAGACAACCGCCTTCTCATAATACTTTTCCGGCTTGACATCTGCAAACCCTGTAGATCCGTTTACACTAGGAGATCCTGCCATGCGGTACAGGAATGTCACGATTTGAGCGCGGGTACAAGGGGAATTGGGGCTGAAAGTGGAGGCGCTAGTCCCCCCAGTGACGCCATTCTCCAGAGCCCACAACACTGCTTTTTCGTAATAGGAGCCTCTCTGAACATCTCTGAATGGCAAATAGCTGGAACTGGGGCCTGGAGAACCCGCGGCACGCCAGAGAAAGGTTACAGCCTGCGCTCTGGTACACGGACGATTGGGACTGAAAGATGTTTTTGAAGTCCCTTCAGTTATGTGATTGCCAACAGCCCAAACAACGGGATCATAATAGTAGGCAAAAGAAGAAACATCGTCAAACGGAAGAATAACGTCTTGAATATCGGGCGTGGGGTCTTTCCCGGGCTCAGGATCATTTCCTGAATCTCCTTGTCCATCACCGGTTTTTATATCTTCAACAACTGTTACAAAACAAGTTGCCTGTTTCCCTCCAGACACAGTGGTTACAGTGATGACTGCCGAACCGGGATTAACGCCCGTGACTACGCCCACCTCATCAACGGTTGCAACAGTAGGATCGCTGGATTCCCAAATTACCCGCTGATTTGTTGCGTTTTCCGGCAATACAGTCTCCCACAAAATGCCAAATGATCTAACCTCTATCGACAAAGTTGAACGTATTTGCACTCCTGTTGGAATGATTTCTGAGGGATTAGTGATGGGTGGGTCCTCGTCGTCTTGCCCTACCTGAGTTACCGATACATGACAAGAGGCTGAATAGGTAGATCCATACAACGATAGAGAGGCAGTAATATCCGCTTCACCCGACCCAACAGCGGTTACGGTTCCATTTCTCACAGTTGCGACAGAGTTATTCGTACTTGTCCAGCCTATAGAATAACTTGGAGGGGTGACGCTAGCTATGATTGTAGCACTCTCTCCCTTCTGTAATTCCAGGCTCGTCAAATCTAACGAAATGGCAGGCTGAATCACTCTGTAAGGTAAATCTACTGAGTATATTGAATCGCCCAATCCGGAGTTGATGGTCAGTATACCTGTGCCGCCGCTAATTCCAGTCAAACTATGCAGCCCTGTGAACACATCTTTAGCTTGTACTCGACCCACGGATGGGGCAGAATTCTCAACGGAGGACTCTAGAACTGCCAAATATGCCGGGACACTAGCGTTATGTGTATATACTCTAGGAAGATCTACCGTATTTCCAACCACACACTCAACAGATGACTGATTCAGATATGGAGAAAGCATGGATTGAGATGCCCAGACAGTCCTTCTTTCACTCTTCCTTTCGGAGAGAGTATAAGGTGAGTGGACAAGAGTCCCATTGGCGAAAAGCTGAATCCAATAAGTAATACCATTGTTGGTAAAACTTCCAACGCCAATACGTGTGAACCCCTTTTCTGTCATTGTCTTATAATGCCCACTAGAAGTTCTCCATCCCTCAACTGCCTTTTCAGCAGTTGACATCCCCGCTGCAAGGTTCTCACCACGGAAAGTACCGTCAAACGTTATCCCATTTGATGTAACCGTATAGCACTGCTCGCCATTTGGCCTTGTATGAGAACAATTTATCGCACTTTCAGCTGCCCGCTGCATCGCCAGTTCAGTTAAATTGGCATCCAATGATAAGGGGCCTGCGCCTACACTCGCCCGAATCGCATTTGTCCCTTCCACAACTTTCGCTATCGCATCGTAATTGCTAACGCCCGGCACAATAACGCACATTTCAGAGCTTGCATAAGCAACGACTCCACCCAATTGAGACGGGACATAATAGATAAGGATACAGACCAACAATAACAGTGCAAAAACCTTCTTCATACATCATGCCACCTCGGTTATTGATATTTCACCCACTTCTGTACATTAGTTACATTGGCTTGTCCAGAAGGGTCAGAAGAGCTTTCCAGGCTAGAGTCTTTGTAATAAGTATAAGTGTAAATAGGCTCCTGGTAATACCATCTGGTTGCATAATTATCGGAAACCCATTGCTCACTAGTACCGTTATAACAGACAATAATGTATTTCCCACTATGGGTATTGCCGGTTGCTGCCTGATACCAATACCTATATGTTGTCCAACCGTGCCAATTACTGTTTTCTAAGTCTACCAAAGCATAATCGAAACTGTAGTACTCCGTATTTCCAGTATCCCAACTACATGTTCGTCCTGCAGAGTCGACCCAGCGAAAATAGTTATACACTGTTTTTGTATTGCTTGAAGAAACGTACTCTTCAGATATAACATTACGAACGCCATTACTAGGATCAGAATACACGGGGCCCTGCCTTTCGCCCCAGCCAGTTCTCTCAGAGGAGGATTGAGTCCATCCTGGCAGGGATGCTTCTGAACTTGTCGTATATTCTCTCAGGTTGTAAGTGTACTTTGTGCTGACAATTGAAGCACCAGCCGGAACACTGCTTGCGATCACCCAATCAGAAACCGGTCTAGGTGTTGGAGTGGGTGTTGGTGTCGGTCTGGGTGTTGGCGTTGGAGTTGGCGTAGGTCTTGGAGTAGGTGTAGGTGTGACAGCTGGCGTTACCCTTGGTGTAGGAGCTGCAGTCGGCTTTGGCGTAGGCGTCACAAGAGGGCGTGGTGTTGATGTCGGTGCTTTTGTCGGAACTACTACCGGCGCCTGCTGTGAAGAGGTTGAGGATTCTGTGCGAGACGACACAGGGGTAGGTGTTGCAGTAGGTACAGGAGTCGGCGTAGCCTTCGGCCCCTTGCTTACCGTCACCACGATCTCCGTACCCTTGATCTGCTGGCTGCCAGCCTCCGGAAGCTGTGCCGATACCTTTCCTGCAGCTACCGTCTCGTTCTCTGCTTCATTGATCTTCACCTTCAAGCCTTGACCTTCCAACTTGGCCACGGCTTCCGCTCTGTCCAGTCCAACCACATTCTCGACAGACACAACATCCTCAAAACTGCATACAACGAGTTTCACCGCTGTTCCGCGGTTCAGAGAGGCATTTGCCTGAGGATCCTGCGAGATCACATGGCCCTCTTCCACTCCCTCTGCGTATTCATACTCAACATCTGCAGCCAGTTTGGCCTCGCCGATCGCCTTTCTCGCCACCTCAAGTTCCAGTCCAGTAACATTGGGCACAGGCACGGGTCTCCCACCCTTGCTCACAGTAAGCGTGATACTTTCACCCGGCGTAACCGTAGAGTTGACCCCATCCGTATTTGCCGCTACGCTCTGCGCTACGACACAATTTGCCGCTACCAGTTCGTTTTCTTCTTCTGTGACCATCGGCTCAATTCCTATATTGCGCAGTATCTGGAGCGCCTTCTCCCGCCCTGTGTAAAGAAGATTCGGCATGGGAAACTCCCGCCAGTCCAGGGAGATTAACACCTCGACGACTTGCCCCTGCGCAACTTTGGAGCCAGGTGCTAAACTCTGCTCCAGAACCTCTGTATTGCCATGATCTTTTGAGAAGGTCTTCTCTTTCACTTGCAGCAGGACATGGGCACTATCTGCCTTTGCCAATGCTTCAGTAAAAGGCAATCCCACCAAATCGGGCACTTCACCCGCCTGACTGGCCGCTCCGGTTGACACACCCAGCACGACCTGCTCCCCGCTGTGGACCTCAGTAAAAGCAGCTATGTCCTGAGAAACAACACATCCATCTGCCAACCCGGGCTGTGCCGTATCTTGCATAAGAACCTGCAGATCCATACATTGCAAAGCTGCTGCTGCGTCCTCCAAGGTCATTCCCGTGACGTCGGGAAGGAGATATGTTGCTGCTTCCGAAGAAAGCGAAAGCCGCACTTCCTCATTCTCTCGCACTACCGACCCACTGGATTTATCCTGCGCCAGCACCACCTCCGCCGCCATATTGGGCACAAACTCCGTATCCCCTCTCAGCAGAAGCAGATTGGCTTTTGTCGCCCATTCCTCAGCCTGGGAGTAGCTCGAATTAATAAAGTCGGGCACTCGGGTCATGCCTGCCGGCAATGCATACGATTCCGTCACCGTGGAGAAAATGCGCGTTCCCGCAAACACCATTAAACCTATCGCCACCACAGTAGCAATAGGCACTCCTATCTTTGCCCACAACGGCCAGCGCATGAAATCGATTCTTCGTATCGTGCTGCCTCTTCGTTTGACAGGCTCGAAGGACACCAGCTCGTTCATAAACTGCGTTGCATTCGCTGTTCTGTCCTCGATCCTCACATTGAGGGCATTGAGCAAAGCATTCTGAAAATTCTCAGATATTTCCTTATTATATTTGGAAGGCTCCTCCAGAGGATCCTTCTTTTTTGTCTCTATGAAGGTCCTGCGCTCCAATGCGTCCGGCGGCTTGACCCCCGTCACCATATGGTACATCACCGCTGCCGCCGCATAAACATCCGTGTATGGGCCTTGTTCCCCGTCACTGCGATACTGTTCCTCGGGAGAATAGCCCGACTTGATCAGCACCGTCAGGCTTTTGCTGTGAGAGGTCGTAGAAAACTTGGCGGCACCAAAATCAATCAGCTTCACGTGCAGCCCACCATGATCATCCAGGGACAGAAAAATATTATCCGGCGAAATGTCACGGTGGATGATCCCTTTTTCATGGACCTGTTCCAGCGCCTGTAAAACAGGCAGCATCAGTTCCATGGTCTGCTTCTCTGACAACCTGCCTTCCCTCTCCATGAAGGTCGAAAGCGTTTCTCCTTCCAGATACTCCATGGTTATGTAGGCGGTATTATTTGCCTCAAAACTGTCGTACATGTGGACGATACCTTCAATATCGCCCACTTTCGCCAGCTTCTTCCCTTCCTCTACAAAACGATGTAAGCCCTTGGTATATTGCGCTCTGGCTTTCTCCCCGCTGGAGATCAGCACTTCCTGCTCGTATGGCATGCGGGTGCCAAACTCACTGGGAAGATACTCTTTGATGGCGATCCGGCGATTAAGCTGCTGGTCCCACGCGACATACGTGACCCCAAAGCTTCCGTATCCCAAGGCATTTCCTATTACATACCGGCCATTCAGAACAGTCCCAGGCTTCATGTGCAAAAGAACCGGGACGTATTGCCCTTCCTGATAACCGCAGTGTGGGCAGACATCGTACTTATCGTCATAAAAGCTCATGCAGTTCATGCATTGCTTCTTCGAACTGTTTCCCTTATCGTTTGACATTCCAATCCTCCATCATTCATTCCATGAGAAAAGTGTACTTGTCGATCCTGGAAAGAACCTCTGCAAAACCCGGGTAAACATCATCATACTCCTCAAGCGCCTTCTTCTCTACGGGCAGACCGGGAAGACTATGCTGCAGATAATAATTATCCTGTACGAAGTTTTGCAGAAAGTGAGATAACAACCGTGCAGAGGCCATTTCGTTCACCCGGCCTCCCTTTTTGATACACCAGTGGTTATCAAACACGCAAGTGATCGACTCCACATCCGGGAGGATCATCTCAAAGCTTCCGGGAAGCGCATCTCTCACCGCAAAATAATCGGAAGTATCAGAGAAGAACGCCGCCGCGTCCCCCTTGAAAAATGCGTCAGCAGAGCAAACGTTCATCTGCTGCTCATATTCTCCGTAATCAGAAAACAGGTGCTCAAATAGCTCTTGGTCTTTTTCTTTGACCGCGACGGGTTTATATACCATCGTGCCTTCATCCAGGGCCAAAAACTCTGCCAGACTCTTGACTGATATGCTGCCGTTCGTATGCCTCGTGTTAATGTAGATCACCGGAATGCAGAATCCTATCGGAAACCTGGAGGTTGATGCAATCGACTCCAGCGTACTGTCAGGGAACACGCAGGTGCTGGTATCGATTCCTTTCTGAACTTCCTTCATATCCGCCAGATCTCCGTCAGAGGACAGATCGATGCTCCCAGACTCGAAAAGATCTGGTAACGCATGGCTCTCTGCGGCTTTCCTCAATTCATCCTCATAGACAGATTCACGGATAGCTTCAGCCTTGATGCTGACCTGCGAGAACTCGTCGCTTTTGTGAACCTCCTCCAGTACCGCCGACATGACATCCATTTTTTGTTTTGCATAGGCATCGTTCTCACTGACTGAATACCACACCGTGATGCTGGCAGGCTCCAAAACGACCTGCCCCCGATTCACAAAATAGATCACGCCTCCGACCACGACCAAGAGAACAGCTAATAAAATACCGCTGCTAATGCCGATGGTCCTGCGGGCTTTTTTCCTTTTTCTGGCAACCTCTACCGGCAGCGTCTTGCGCTGCTGAAGTAAAGCCTGTTTAAACTCTGATGCGGTTTTGAACCGCTCGTGTATGTCAACAGCCATCGCTGTCATAATCGAGTTGTTCAGAAAGTCAGGGATATTCGGATTGATTTCCTTGGGATAACAAACGCTGTCCGAGTTTTTATCTGCATCCGCTTTTCGATTGCTTGACTCCGCCGGCACCTTCCCTGTCAGTGCCAAATATAAAGTAGCTCCCAGGGCGTAAATATCCGTCCATGCCTGCTGCTTATCATCGCTTGGATCTATCTTTTCATATTGTTCAGGGGGCGCAAAACCGGGCTTAAGGACAATCATCCGGTCCTCTATATCATCTTTTGACAGTCTGGCTGACCCAAAATCTATTATTTTCACAGCCCCTTCTTCAGTGATAAAAATGTTGTCCGGTGCGATGTCTCTATGGATTACTCCCGCACGGTGTATCTCGTCCAACGCATTGCACACGTTTACTCCAATACTTACCGCCTGATCAACAGTCAGGACGCGCTTTTTTCTGGTGATATACTCCTCCAGCGTGTCCAACTCCAGATATTCCATCACCATATACGAGGTGTTGTTTTCCTCAAAATAATCGTCTACCCGCACGATGCTGGGCGATTGAAACTTGGCCACAATGCGTGCTTCGTTCAAAAGACGTGCCCGTCCATATTCAAATTCTTCCCGTCGTTTAGGGGCGGAAATGAGTACATCTGTCGTTCCGGGAATTCGATTCACAACTCCCTGCTGAAAATACTCTTTCGCTGCTTTATACACAGAGTTCTTCAGATCCCATACCTTGTATGTTACGCCAAATCCACCTGCGCCGATGACCTCTTTTACCTCGTAGCGTTCATGAAGCACCGTCCCCGCCGGCAGCCAACGGGGATCGTCATACTTTTTCGCAGCCTCACCTGCCGAATTCACGCTTTGACCGCAATGCGGGCAGATTCCAGCCGCCAAAGTCTCGTCAAACATCTGTCCGCAAACACTGCACTGCATCATATTCTCTCACCCTACCCCAAACGTCCTTTTATTCTTGAGTATACCTGGTCCACTGGAAGCTATCCCCACAAAGAGGCATGAAAACGTATTTGTTCCGACCGCTGTCTCCGAATTCGATCTCCTCAAAGCCGGACAGGACGGTGCGCTCGTACAATGCATTGCCGTTGAGATACGTTAAACTGTCGCTGGTACCCGGAAGCATCGAGTAGGCGTTCGCCCGGGAATCATATATGATTTCCCCGACACAAGTACGAGAAACGCTTTCATCGTCCAACAGCGGAACATCCATCTCGCTGGACCGTCCGATCCTGTTTCGTCCGCTTTTCAACGGGAAACTCTTCCCAAAGGAGGGGCCCTTCACGCCAATGATCCAGCCGACGACAGGCGAAACGGTCTCTCCGGAGGAGGAGATATACTTTCCGATGGTCCTGCCCATCCCACCTAGCTGAACTTTCAAAGAGTCTGTTTCTCCCTGGGAGGCTGGGGCAGTCGCAGCACTTCCCTCATGTTCAAGACCCATTTGGGAAATACTGCTCTCAGCGTTAATTGATGACTGATCCATTATGGTTTCTGCCATAGATTCAGGAATTATAGCCGGAACAGTAGTTGGGACGTCCTCCGGAATTGCAGGAGGTGAATCTGCTTCCGAAACCTTGTCCGACACACTTGCGTCCTGGTGGTTGGGTTTCTTGCCGATCCTGCCGAAAAAGCCGCGCCTCCTCGATGGTTTCACCTCTTGTGGCTTGGCAGGAGCATCCAAAACCTCCGCTTCTTTCCCGCAATAAGGACAGGCGGAGTACATAGAGCCATTATAGAACGAACCACATCCGGGACACTTTGCAACGTTAGCCATAATATCCACTCACTTTCTTCGGATGATCAAATAGGTGTAATTGTCCTGTGCCGATAAATCAGCGCTTAAGACAGCGTTCTGTAGAAAACCAGATAATTCACTTGCGGAAGAAGCCGCATGGATCGCTCGGAGCAACAATTCCCCAGGAATCGACTTGTAAAGGCCGTCAGAACATATTAGGACCGTATCTCCTTTCATGAGGGAAAAACCTGAATCATTGACGTCGATCAGCAATAATCCTCCCATGCCAACAAAGCTGATCAGAGCATCCCCTCTTTTCCTCTCTGCGTCGACCTCCGCTTCGGTTATTTCACCCCTCGACAATTTCTGATTGAGCAGGATAAAGTAGTTGTGATCTGTTGTTGCCTGGACGAGTTCTGATCCTCGAGAAACATATATTCGGCTATCTCCAACAGACAGCCAATACAGCTTTTCTTCATTAATGTATGCCAGGGCCAGGGTTGTGCCAGGTCCCTCCCTTTTTCCAAGGTTATCCCGAAGGCGGAACACCTGATCATCCACGATCTTCAGGTGATCTACCCATCCAGTCAATAAACCTTCTTTTCGATTCAATTGGTGATGGAGATAATCCGCAAATGAATCGATTGCTGTCTGACTGGCCCGTTGTCCTCCTTCTACCCCTCCCATGCCATCGCATAACAGGGCAAAAACCATTCCATCGTCCGCATACAGGTAGGCGGCGTCCTGTTGGGAGTCTCTTTTCCCTATTCCGGAAAAGTACGCTATATCATACGAACCACCGGTTCGATAGTCTTCAACAGTAATATTGGATTCCTTCATAGGCCGAACAGCCCCTTTGTTCTCTCAAACACTGCAATAGCAGTATAGTTGTCCATTTCTTTCCCTTTGCCGTTCTCTGATACAATGGACGCCATCCTCGATAACCATTCATCTGGGGACCCGCTCTCTTTCAGGGAAGCAACCATGTGCTCTTCGTCAATAAGCTCCCAGAAGCCGTCCGTACAGAGCAGATAGGCTTGAAACCCACTGTGCCTCACAGGGACACCCTCATCATATCGCGGGTCATCGCCCTTGACGCCCAATACACGCATAAGCTTGTTTCGATCCGGATGATGCCGAATCTCGCTCTCCTTGATACTGCCCGAAAGAGCAAGCATTTGGGGAACGCTGTGATCTATCGTTCTCATCTTCTGTTTGTGCTTAGTAAAGAGATACAACCGGGAATCGCCAACGTGTGCGTAATAAGACTTCCCCTCGTGCAGGACAAGAATGACCAACGTTGTCTTCATTTGAGACAACAAATGAGCTTCTTCCTGCTTCTTCAGAATAGCTTCTTGGGACGCTTTGAATACATCAGCAAAAAAGTGCTCGGAGTAGCCCTGTTCAGCAAATATCGTGCAAACTGTTTCCACAGCAGCTTTTGAGGCAACATCACCGCCACCATGTCCGCCTAATCCGTCTGCTACTACAAAGCAACTGGATTGCCCAAACATGGCGCTTCCCATGCTATCTTCGTTAACAGATCTTGATCCTGGATTTGTAAACGATGCAAATACCATTCTTATCACACTTTCCAAATCTGTACAGTTAACAGATGACTTACGACAGTAATGTCAGCCTGCTTCTTGATATCTATTGCAGTATTAGCAGGATGGTTCGGTTTGAACCACCCTGCTTCTGCAATACAGATTACTGTCCGTCAGTAAACCTGAAATCTTGAGCCTTCTTCTCCAGAGCCTTCGCCATCTCCTCCATCTGATTAGAGAATCTGTCAAAGGTGCTCTTGAACTCATTATAGGAGCTCACATAATTGTTCTTCGCAGTGCCGATCCATTCTCCATCGAGTGCGCTGACCAATGAATTGAGCTTGGAGATTGCATCATCGTGCTGTTGCTTGTATGTACGGATGTCCTTTGCCTTCTGATCCAACACATCGGGATCCACTTTGATGTTTGCCATAAAAATGACCTCCTTTGAATTTATAGCTATGGCGTATTGCCATATCTACCATTAACCCGCGGCGCTAATCTTTGCCCGCATCCTTCGGTCTGCGTCTTCCATCCTGTCAGCTGCAGCTTCCAACTCTAGCGCATAAGATTCCATCACAGAACCAAACTCCTGAAACGATGTCGCCATCTCTTGGAACGCAGCCACAAACTTCTTTTCAGAGTCGCCTTCCCACACATCAGGCAAGGCGTTGACCAGGTTAGAAACCCGATCAATTGCATCATCGTGCTCTGCTGCACATCTGCGGATCTCCGCAGCGCGAGAGCGCAGAACCGAGGGGTTATACATTATCTGACCTGCCATAATTATTCTTCGCCTCCTCCTTGAAAAAAGAAAACCAATCATGATGTATGTGGTCCTAAACTAGCTAATCCGGGTTGACCCTCCAAACGTCCGTGTAAGGACCCAAACTGTAGGTATCAACAACCATGTAACAAATTCCTTTGCCATCTTTGTTATACTTAGATGTCAGTGCGTTAATACAATCAATTCTTTTTTTCCCACCAAAACCATCGAGAATAAATCCTTCAGAGTCAGTAGGATAACCTTTATAAGTACCATTAATTACCTCTGTCTGAATGGGTCCAGTATATATTGCAACATGATCAGGCTGACCAACACGATTCGTAATATTCCAACAGAGTATATCACCCGGAGCTGGTGCTCCCTCTACTCCCGTCACATCTGTAACTAGACCTTGCTCTGCCCACGTTTTTCCTCCGTAGCTCCTAGGAAGCTCTACGCCTATTTCACTATATGCAGCACGAACCAGCCCAATACAATCATAGCCACCTCTCTTTCCCCCATCTCCACCAGAGACATAGTTTTCACCTAAGTGATTCTCTGCAGCTGCAACAATTTTTTTCATCTTTTCTTGTTGTTCAGTGGCGCTAATAAAATCATTATCATCCGAGATGATTGTCTCAGGATCTTCGCTTATTTCCGTACCGGTTTCGATGATATCAGTAGACTTATTTGTCTTCCCAATTGCAACACCAACGATCGAACTGATAACACTCCATCCTATAAGAGAAAGATCCTTAATCGCAATATTACTCCTCTGCTTTCCCTTGACAAGATCCATTTGATACAGTTCTTGACTAGCCTCATTGATTAGTTGACGATACTTTTCAAGCTTCAACCTAAGCGCGCGCTGGGTTTCAACCACTGAATCCATTGCCTGCATGGTATCATCTTGGAATGCATTGGTCAGCCAATCGTCACCATGGAGAACCCCTTGGATGATCTTTACCTGTAATGCGGTATCGTGAAGTGTGGAAACAATAGCACCCAGCTTCTGGTATACCTCGCTGATGAGATCATAATTCAGTTTCACTTCATTGACAGCCATATCAGAATCCCCTTCCTCCATTGGTTTGTCCGCTTTCATCAATGGTCTTCAAGAGGTTGGCGTCCCGCCGCACCTTGGATGCAACGCCCTTCAATTCTTCTGCTCTTTTGCGACAATCCAACGCCCAATTTACCATCAATGTCGTCCACTGATCGGCTGCTTCCCCAGTCCAATTCTCATACACTTTCTGCAGCTGAGCCTGTACATCATTAGCTGCTTCCTCGTATACCGCAGCAGCACTAACCAGCTTGGATGCCTGATTCATAGCGAGCTCATAGTTCAGCTTTTTGACTGCCATAACTCATTCCTCCGCATTCAGTGATACAATGCTCCCATCCCAGACGCCCGACTCAGCCAAACTCTTTCCTGTGGAAAGAGCGGTGTTTCCGCGAACCAAAGACAGTGTCTTCGCCCTTTGCAATGAAGGAATACCCAACTCCTTCAATCCGGAAAGCAGATGCGGCAACACTTCTGACAAGTGAACCTGACATGGTAGCTCCACATCCATCAGCTCGTCGAGCCCCTCGATTTTAAGGCTGACGATTACATTGTTGACCATTGTCCTGCAACCTCCTTGAGCCGGACATATTCTCCCCCGCCAGCAGCCTTCAGTCCAATCACAGTCCGGTCATCCTCATTCACCGTCTGGTAAAACTCATATAAAACTCCGTCTTTTTCAATAACTGACGCATTGTCCGCACTTACATTGTCGCCGTCTCTGGTGGCCAGCGTTAATGAAACAAATAACGCTGAACCGGTAAGTGAGTCCAAAAACGCTGCGATACACGCATCAGGCCATCCAAGCGCTGATAGGCTCTTCACTGCCTCGTCTCTCTGTCCTGATCGTATCAATCCGAGAATGTCATTGAGATCTCGCTTTGTTATTGATACATCCATCTCAGCTGCTGTTCCTTCTGCTTGAGACGGGAGTCCGGCAATTTCCTTGCCTGGACCGTCAGAATAACAAATTGAAAGCCCGTCCTCATCATCGGATATCAATGCCCAGGTCCCATTTCGGTAGTAATATCGAGAGGTAAGTGCATCGGATCCCGGTTTCTTTAGATCATAACCGATGTAATACTCAAAGCTGGTGATCACCTCAAACAGAGATTGAAAAACCGGATCGACCGAGACTTTTCCTCCAAATGACGGTTTCAGTAATCCCATCCCTGTCAGCTCTTCCTCTGCACTGGCAAAAGCGGCTGCTTTCTCAGCGTCATCAGAGAATCGCAACGGATCTGAAACGCCCAATAATGTTCCCTTTTTTTGCATTCTATAAAGGTAAACAAGTTGGATGTCCTTCAGAAGGTACCCGCTGTTCTCATTCATAAGTCGTCCTCCTCTGCTGCTGCTTGGCAAATTCTTTTAGCTTTTCCGTCCAAAAGATACCATCCCTCATTTTCCGGGAACTCACGCGCCTGCTCTTGGACGGACAAGTCCGCAGTAAAGATAAAGTGAGAATCAAAGCTTGCGCCTAGAAGAATCGCATGATTTTCGCGCAACAACGCATGCGTCAGTTTTTCTCCTGCTTGTCCGAGGGAGCGAATCGCTTGACGGTCGCTGAATACGAACAGATGCACGTTCAGTCCGTCACCAAGGGTAACAATATCCTTCAAGAAGGTAATGGAATCATCACCGACGCTTTCAAAGAACTCCCCGAATTCCGCAATGATCAAATAGATGGGCGTAAACGAATCTGCTTTCAGACTGTCTCTGCCTTCATAGCGCTCTTGCAGGATAGGCATAAGCTCCGAAAGATACTGATCCCCCTGAGGATCCCCAACCGCATAATAGTGAGTCGCCTGTTGAGAGTAATCCCGGAGAAGTGCGTTCATTTGGTCAAAAAGGATGACTTCCCCTTCCAAAGCGAGCAACTGCCTTGTTAAGGATCGGACGAAGTCTTTCCTGATGTCTTTCGACTCACAGGAAACCGTCAGACTATGTTTTTGGGCATTCTCATAGAAGAAAACGGTCTGCTTCAGTGGGTCCCTGCCCAAAAGGAGATGGCCTTCCTGCCGAGCAAGATCCGTCAACTCAGATACAGTGTCTTTCTTCCATACCGCTCGCATGGACTCGACAATCTCATGAATCGTCTGGTTTCTTTCGCTCTCGGTCTCCCCCTGAACAGGAAGCGCAGTCTGAAACTCGACAGGATAATCCAGTTTTACCAGTCCTCTGCCAGCATAATTTTCAGGCGTAATATCGCTTCGGCCAACTATACTGACGTACTCGCTTCTATCTAATTGATACAGAGACAGTTTCGTGCGGAAAGAATTCTGAATCCGATAAGGAAGATTACCTGGAGCAGATACAATCAGATAAATCCCGTATCCCGCCCCCTTTGCAGCAACCTCTTCCAGCAGGGACGCCAGATCCGGGTTGTCCTCCCAAGCTGCGGCAATGTTATCCACGATGATAAAAATGGCCGGAATCTTTTCAGCGATTGTGCAATATCCTTCATGAGAGATAGCGCCGGCTTGCAGAAACAACGATTTTCTGGTCGCCATTTCATCGTGAATCTGAGCGATATAGGCCTTGATTTCATCTGGCTCAGCCGCAGCAGAACTGCCCATCACATGCGGCAAATTTCTTACCAAATTCAATGCCCATTTATCATAGTCGAACAGATATAACTGAACGGTATCCGGATCATACCGTTCACACAGGGACAACGTTGCGGAAAGCAGGAAGGTCGTTTTCCCGCTTTCAGGGCTTCCCTGTACGGAGATATGCCCCGTCCTATTCATCGTAAAGGCCAGCGGATATTGACGCTGCCGATTGGGATCGTCTACCAACCCGGCGATCAATTCCAATTCATTGGAGTCCGGCCACGTCTTCCCATCAAAAGTGTTGCTGAGGACGTCGTCGAGAGCGATCGTCTCCGGCATGGGAGGCTGCCAAATTTGCGTTGCCCTCGGGATCTGGTGCCGAATTGTATATTGATCAATGTATTCCACTACTTTGGCAATTTCCTTTTCTGTCGAGCCTTTTGCTGCTGAACTGACAGGCTCTTCCAATGGAATCCGGGTTCCATCGATGGACACTTGAGAGATCGTTATATCCTTTTCAGCCTCCTTATCATCCGGATTATGAAAAGGTGCTCCACTCCAAAAGGATTGTATCTGTTCATAGACCTCGAAGTCTCCGACTTTCACAAAGCCCCTTCCAGGAGCATGAGGCATGGTGTACGCGTCGGTCGTCTCCAACATCCCGCGGCTGGCATCAGAGGTCGCGACCTGCATACACCAACGGAACCGGCTGTTTGCCTGAATCATGTCGCTGGCAGCAGACGCAGCATCCTGAGCCAGCGTGATAATGTAAATCCCTAAAGACCTGCCGAGCGTATAGATTCGATCGATCGCAGGAGAGAATTCGGGATGTTCTTTCTTCAAATCAGCATATTCATCCACCACAACGATAAGGAAAGGGAACGAGTCTTGTGCTTCCCCGTTTCCAAGCTTCTGGTAGAAGGAAGTAATGTCTGACACTCCATGGCGTTTAAACACTTCCATGCGCCGATTCATTTCTCTTTGAAGAGCCACCACATTGCGTTCGGAATTATGGTCCAGATTCGAGATCGTTCCTGCAACATGAGGCAGTTTTCTGAATGGATTCAGCAGACCAGTTCCCTTAAAGTCAACAATAACGAAAGACACTTGATCCGGCCTGAAGTTCAAAGCCAAAGAAAGAATCCACGACTGTACCATCTCTGATTTTCCAGAACCTGCTCGCCCAGATGCCATGCCATGGGGACCGTGTGCCTTTTCATGAATGTCAAAAAAGAAAGTGTCCCCATTCTCTCTCACGCCGACAGGGACCGAAAGAGACTTTTCCGGTCTTGCCTGCTCCCACCGGCGCCCGATATTCAGTTCGTCAACCGAGCTTACCCCGTATCCGTTCAGAAAAGTCATCACCGATGGAAGACCTTTTTTCCCGGAGGTTTCCGCTATGTGAATCGGAGCCATCATGCGTGCCAAACTGTCATATACCTGTTCGCTGATCCAGTCGCATTTGAACTTATGGCGAACGCTATCGTCATCCGTGGAATACCATTGCGCGTAAGAGTCATTGCCGATTTCCACAATGGCTCGACAGCCATCCGGAAGAAAATCTCTGGATGCGGCAGGAAGAATGAAGGAACAACGATGATTTCGATTCAATACCGGCAGATATTTCATCAAATCGGTCGACCTGAGCGTTTCACTGTCTGAAAAGACAAAGAGATAGTAAAGATTGGATTCAGGCTGGCTTCCCTGGTTAGACCGATGGCTGAGGATCGCATCAAATTCCCTTGACAGCCTTTTGACGCCTGCATAATCCGCTGCAAGGTATCTTTTCTTCTTATCGTTGTCCCACACGTGCGGCAGCCATTTTACCCAGCTCCATCCCTTGGTATCTGTTTCTGTTAGAAAGAAAACTATTTTTAGCTCGTCGGGGGCATGATTCACCGCAGCTTGGATGACAAGTCTTTTGAGTTGCTCTTCTGTCTCCTGGCGATTTCCCACTACTCCCACACTCATATAGCTCGGCACCGGGCAGGAAACCGGTGCTTTCTCCAAACGAGATGCATCCTGTACGATAGGCTCGTTCTCGGGTGTCGGGTCACCTTGTACCTTGATGTGCGTCCGGACGGGACCGATGCCCAGACGAAGATCAAGAAACAAATCCTCCTCCGGACGGATCCTCCATAACCTGGCATCCCTGGACTGGACGATGGCGAAGCAATCATCCAAAGTCGGGTACTCCTTTTCGAGGATCGATAAATGCTTTGTTTTTGCGTCGTTGATCTCGCCGGTTATATGCTCAAGCTGCTGGCGGTAGGCCTCCTCGCTTGCCAGCTTCTTTTTCTTAAACTTTTTCCTCTGGGAACGAAAAGAAATAAAAGAGACCACCATTGTAACGCAATACATGGGCACCGTGTACATCAGCGACATGGCGTTACCCGTAAAGAAGAAGATCCCCAGCATGATGGCTAGCATCGCCATTGGAGGCAGAAGAGTGCTTACCCAGTTGAATTCAGGCTTGTCGCCCACACGGTCCTGAACCGGCAACTTTATCTCAACTTCTGGAATGGCCGTCTTGATATGCGGACCCCGATTGAACGAAGGAGGTTCCGGTAATGAATCAGTCTTTTTGCTGCGATCAGTGGGTAAAGCACGAGACTCATTCTCAAGCTGCTTTTCCTTCTGGCGCTTGACCCTGTCGTTAGGCATGATGTACACAGACACAGAAGATGCTGACAACACCATGGTGTATTTACCAATCTGCACCAGATCCTCATCACCGACTTGAGTCTCTTTCTTGACTATCTTGCCATTAACATACAGCTTCGCCTCGATTTTCAAGGGCGAGACGATCCACCCGCCGATGGAGCGCTCAAACAACGCATGATTTCTGGAGACATTAACCCGGTCTGATGCCACGTCTGCTCGGCTGGGCAGAACCAAATCATTGTCATTGCCCCTGCCCACACGAAACTGGGCGACCTGATCGACAGACATAGTAACAACCGGAGCGTCTTCCTGCTGAATGAGCAGCCCCATCGTTTGTTCTCCAAAACGGATCGTTTGTCCTTCTTTCAAGACCTGAGAGCCAGCCTCGCTGGACACCATAAAACCATCCTCAGCAGCGAAAAAATGGTAGACGCCACTGCCTCCGGGGATGGGATTGCCCGCATCGCCGAGAATAGTGTTGTCTTGGAGGGGGATATCTGTTAAGTTATTTTCAGAAACGATGCGCAAATAAAACGTCATATAAGTCACCCCATACAATCATACCCTAATCCGCTTGTGAAAAAACAATTGAGATCAGTGCGCAAAACCATGTGCAGATTATACCAAATGTTCTCGATAATAGCAACAGATTTTTGATAATAACGTATTAAACCTTCGGGCCACCAGCTGATGCTGCTATTTCTACCATCCGGCAAAAAGCAGTTACTATTACCAGAAATCGATTGCGAGACGTGGGGACAAATATGCTCAAATACGTTCATCCATTATCACCTTGTTCCATGACAGTACAGTCGATCAATCTCGATTGGCTGTACCTTTTTCTTTTCTTATCCTGCCATGTCCCGATACAGGAACGTCACGATCTGGCCCCGGCTGCAATCGTTGAAGGGGCCAAACTGAGTGGAGCTAATGCCGGAGGTGATGCCGTTCTCCACGGCCCAGGCCACGGAGCTGGAATAGTACACCGAAACGGGCACATCCGTGAAGGGGCTGACCCCTGCCGGGGCAGGCGAGTGATGGAAGCGATGCAGGAAGCACACGA
>ERZ842401.1317-NODE-1317-length-35844-cov-13.589148_pt1 | contig 35844 bp, 27 predicted proteins | sample MGYA00521270_ERZ842401 | MGnify/ENA primary metagenome ERZ842401 (study PRJEB31892, sample SAMEA3878208) | bioreactor metagenome | biome: Moose rumen | place: Sweden | collected 2011-10 | study: EMG produced TPA metagenomics assembly of the PRJEB12797 data set...
TCTGCTGGATTATTCGTACCCAGATACTGCCTTGAAAACATGTATAAAGGTACGATTTTTCTGGCAGATTAAGAAATATAATTAGTTAATAATCAATAAGTTAAATATAAAATATGGCAATAAAAATGATACATAAAAGAGATGGCAAAAACAGTATTAACCAATCAAAGGGGAAGATAGACAAATCGTCCCAAGTTATTTTTTAATCATTACTTACTCTCGCTCGGAAATGAAAAGAAAAACGAGTTTTTCTTTTGCATTTCGCTCGCTTATTCGTAACTTTGCAGCGACAAATTACCTTTTGCTATATAGAGAGCATGAAGAAGAAAATAATATTTCTGGCCATCATGGCCATTTTGCTACCAGTAGTCAGCGCACATGCTGTGTTGAAGGAACGCGACCTGAAACAGACGCTCACCATCCTGCGTTCGGAGTTAGAGAAGGTTCACGAAGAACAGGAACGCAACGTGAAACGAGCCCAACAGCAACAAGAACGTACGCGACGCGAGTTCATACAGACCATTCAGCAAAGCAACCAGAATGCGCTGATGCTCTATTCGCAGAAGCCCGACTACGTATTCGACCTCACCTATGCATGCCACGAGGCCACCGAGCAGTTTCACAACTTCAAGAGCAAATCGTCGCCCTTCAAGGAATATATCTCAAGGATGGACTCTGAACTGGCCCGCTACGACAGTCTGATTGTCAGCTTGCAGAATATGCGCGTAGCTATGCTCGACGAACGTTCGCAGATTGATCGCAACGTCTGTCTGACGCTGGCGGTGAACATCCGGCGCTCGCTTTCCGACTCAAAGGCTTCGCTCAACGAGTATATCGACAGCTATCAATGGATGGAGAAACATCTGCAATACCTCAACGACTATGCCAACATCCGCTACAACGAGATACAGAACAACATCTTCGTGAATGGCGGGCAGTCGTACCCCACCATATTGAAACAGCTGCCCTATTATCTCTCTACGACGGCCGAAACCGTGAGCGACAAATATCGACCGCTGCGCAAGGTGCATTCACAATGGGATGTGAAAATCATCTTCCAGCTTTTCTTCTATATCCTCGTCTATGGACTGGTGGCCATTCTGCTGAATCAGCTTTTCTTCCGACTGCTGCTCAAACGGGTGCGCAACGATGAGTATCGGCTGAAGCGGCCTTGCATCATCATGGCCACAACCACCATCACCTTTGCCATTATCCTTGCTATCGTCAGAGCACTGGCCAGTCAGAACTTCATCATCATGGCCAGCGAGCTGCTCATCGAATATGCTTGGCTGTTGGGCGTCATCCTGGTGTCACTCCTGCTGCGCATCGATGGCAATCAGATTAAGAGTGCCTTCCGCATCTACGCCCCCCTCATCTTCATGGGATTCATCGTCATTTCGTTCCGCATCATCCTGATTCCCAACGACCTTGTCAACCTCTGCTTTCCGCCTATCCTGCTGATATGCACGCTTTGGCAATGGTGGGCTGTTAGGAAACACAACGACCGCATCCCCCGAAGCGACATGTTCTACACCTATATGTCGCTGGCCATCTTCATCGCCAGTACCGCCTGCTCATGGATAGGCTATACATTGATGAGCGTCCAGCTACTCATCTGGTGGATCATGCAGCTGGCCTGCATCCTCACCATCACATGTATTACCCATTGGATGAAACTCTACAACGAGCGTAAGCGCCTGGATGAGAAACCCGTCACGAAGACCTGGTTGTTCCGCTTCATCTACAAGGTGGTGCTGCCCTGGCTCGGACTGATGTCTATCCCGCTGAGCATCTATATGGCGGCCGATGTGTTTAATCTGAGCGACCTGACCTGGACGATTTTCAACAAGCATTTCATCGATGTCAACAACTTCTCGGTCAGCATCTTCAGCATCATACAGGTCATCACGCTCTACTTTGTCTTCAAATACATCAACCAATTGGCGCTCGACCTGCTGCAACTGCACTTCAGCCAGCGGCATCTACAGAATGCCGGCTCGCGCAAGATGATGGGCAAGAACGTCATCCAGGTGGTTGTCTGGGGAGCATGGTTGCTGCTCTGTCTGAGTATTCTGCATGTGGGAGGCACCTGGCTCGGCTATATTGCTGGCGGCCTATCGACAGGTATCGGTTTTGCATCGAAAGACATTCTGGAGAACATCTACTATGGCATCTCGCTGATGGCAGGACGCATCAAGGTGGGCGACTGGATTGAGTGCGACGGCACAAAGGGCAAGGTATCCTCCATTTCGTATACCAGCACATTGGTGGAAGCCATCGACGGTTCGGTCATTGCCTTTACCAACTCGCAACTCTTCACGAAAAACTACAAGAACCTGACGAAGAACCACGGATATGTGCTATCGCTGATACCCTTCGGAGTGGCCTACGGCAGTTCGATGAAAGATGTCAGCACGATGGTGGAGCAGGCCGTGATGAAACTCAACCACCCCTATCTCGACCACGCCAAGCAGGTACGTGTCGTATTCACAGAGTTTGGCGACAACAGTATCAACTTCAAGCTGCTCTGCTGGGTGGATGCCATCAAGCAAATCTACGCCGTCAGCGATGTGATGGAGTGCATCTACGACACACTCAACGCTCATGGTATAGAGATTCCATTCCCCCAGCGCGACATCTACATCAAGCAAATGCCGAGCGCGCAAGAATAAAAAAAGGCCTGCCTCAAAACTGAGACAGGCCGTTATGAAGGATGTAATCGAGGAGCGGGGAGCGGGGAGCGAGGAGCGAGGGATGAAGGATGTAATCGGGGAGCGGGGAGCGAGGGATGAGGGATGAGATGAGCCCGTTAATATGCCTTGCTGTCGCCTACGATGGCATCGCGGATGGTCTTCACGATGATGTGGATGTCGAGCGACAGGCTCCAATGCTCTACATACCAGATATCTTTTTCCACACGACGAGCCATATCCTCGACTTCCTTCGTCTCGCCGCGCTCTCCATGCGTTTGTGCCCATCCTGTAATGCCGGGCTTTACATAGTGGCGAATCATGTAGTCGCTGATACGCTGCGAATAATATTCTGTGTGGGCCAACATGTGCGGGCGAGGACCTACGACGCTCATATCGCCCTTGAATACGTTGATGAACTGCGGCAGCTCATCGACGCTCGAATGGCGCAGGAATCGTCCCCAGGGAGTCACTCGGTCATCGTCTTTAGTAGCTTGCTTCGTATCTGCATCGTTGTTCATCTTCATGCTGCGGAACTTATACATCAGGAAGTCCTTACCATCATAGCCGGTACGCGTCTGCTTGAAGAATACGGGGCCGGGCATTGTCAGCTTTGTCACCAATGCCACGATGAGGTAGATAAATGGGAAGAGTGTGAAAAGGAACAAGCCGGAGAAGATGATATCGAACACGCGCTTGACGATTCGGCTGGACAGGCTCTGCAGGGGCTCGTTGTAGAGAGCCAGAACGTAGGTATCACCGAACTGCACGGGAACGGTCATTCGCTCGTCGCCGTTGCTGTGGCTCTGTGGCACATAGTAGATTTTCACCATGTTCTGCTCGCAATGCCGGATAACAGGCTGCAGCGACTCGTCGTAGCTGTCGGGCAGACAGATATAAATCTCATCGACACTGGTACCCCGCAGATAGTCGTAAGCCTTATCGTTGGTGCCCAAGAAGGGAACAGCTGGCAGTTCATCACGATACTCAGTGCCGTCGCTGAACAATCCTCGCACACTATACCCCGTCCAAGGCTTGCGCATATTCTCTACGATTCGCTTGACGTTGCGGTCGTAGCCTACGAAAACGACATACGAAGTGTTGCCGCCTCGGGCACGATAGTTGGCCAGCAACTTACGTGCCGACAGGCGTTCGGTCAAGGCAAGCACCCAGAAAAAGCCGGCGATAGCCATCGAGCGGAACGGTCCTGGCGTGAAATAGTGGATATATCCGAGGAAGGCGGAGAGGAAAATAGCATACACCACAGCCGTATAAGTAGTGTTCTTGATGACCTGATAAGGAGCATTCATCCGCTTGTGGAGCGACAGTTTTATCAGACTGATGGCACACCCATACGCGAGATTGGCCATCACCCACTCCGTAACGAACTCACCCATTGTATCATATCCGACGGGGAACCAGCCCAACAGATGGAGACACAAGAGGGACAAGTTGAGCGTCACCCAGTCGCAAAACAACACGACCACATATAGTTTCAGAGCTTTCTTGCTGGTTGCTTTCATGTGAGTTAGGTGTTAGGTGTTAGGTGTTAGGTGTGATGAATTTGGCGGATACGAACTGCGGCACCTTCCACATCATCTTCATCAGTTTGGTGGGAACAGGGCTGAAGCCGTGCTTTCGCATGATGGTGACATCTTCTTTCCACATCGCCTTCATGCGTGAACGGTCGGTAGACATGCCTCCCATGCGCATCCGCACGACATAGCGGTGAAGATAAGTTACCTTGAGACGAGCCTCGTAGAGATAACGGATGAGGAAATCGGTGTCTGCCGCCATCTTATAAGTTTCGTCATAGAGTCCATGCTGCTCGATGACACTTCGCTTGATATAGCAGGTGGGATGAAGCGGCAGCCATCCGAACATCACTTTCCGACGGCTGTATTTTCCTCCTATCCAGTTGCGCACCACCTTGTAGGTGTTTCCAGCATCGACAAACAATCCATCGGCATAGAGGAAGTCGGCTCCAGTCTTCTCCATTTCTTGTACTACATCAGACACCACATGATTGTCATATAGGAAATCGTCGGAATGAACCAACGCCACGATGTCACCCGTGGCCAAGCGGATGCCCTTGTTGATCGCCTCATACATGCCGTGATCCGGCTCACTAAGAATTGTGGTGATACGGTCTTTGTATTCGTTGATGACAGCTAAGGAACCGTCTTTCGAGGCACCGTCCACTACGATGTATTCTATGTCTGGATAGTCTTGTGCCAAAACACTCTCTATGGCACCTCGGATGGTAGCCACACGGTTGTAACAACAAGTGATGACAGATACTTTCACAGGCATATAGGTGTTAGGTGATGGGTGTTAGGTGATGGGTGTTAGGTGATGGGTGTTAGGTGTTAAGTTATGCGTGGCTTTTCATCCACCCTGCGGTTATGCGAGTTCCTTCCTTGCGACTTATGGGCAAATCGGGAGCAATGTCCTGAATGAGCGACAGGTCGTGTACGTTGTCGGTTGTCATATTGTGGAGCCTGAAACTCGTCATCGGGAACTTGATGCCAAGGAGTTTCAGGAAATCTCCGAACCATCCGCCCATTACAAATACAAAATAAGGTATGCGTGGGATGCGCACGCCAAACTCATGAGCTACCTCATTGGCCCACTCCGTGATGTCGTAGGGTTCGTAGTCGCCCAAGTAGAACACCTTGCCGTTTACCTTCTCCCTGTCTGACCAGATGATGCTCATCATCTGATAGACCGTGTTGTCCACATAGCCATACGTCTTTTTGCAGGCGCGCTTACCCATGTGGAAGTACATGTGTTTGCGAACTATCTGGAAGAAGTTGTTGTAAGGCTCGCCAAACCAAGGTCCCCAGATAGATGTGGGGCGGATGATGCTCCATATGCAACGGGGGTTACGCTGTTTCACCTTTTTCTCCGTCAGCACCTTAGCCTCGCCATAGACCGTGTGGGGGGCATAGTCGTCAAAGTCTTTCGGCATATAGCCTGGCTCGCAGACATACATCGATGAGGCGAAGATGGCTTTCTTGATACTCGTCGATTGCTCCAACACGTCCAGCACATTGTCTACGCCGCCTATCTCTGCGTCATAGTCGGCCAGAGTCTTCCCGTTGAGGTCGGTTCGCGCCGCCAGATTGATCAGGTAATCGGGCTGGAAATTGTTCACTGCCTCGCGCAATTGCTCCAGGTGGCAGATGTCCACCTGTTTCCAGCACGACGACTGCTTCTCTATCTTCGGAGCCACGATATCTAAGTTCAGCACTTGATGCCCCTCTTCCAGAAGATGCTGCACCAGATTGGTGCCGATGAAGCCCGAACCGCCGGTGATGAGAAAGTTCATAGTATTTGTCGGTGTTGTCAATACTCTGTATTATTACAAGGTTTCAACGAAATCATGAACGTTTTGGCAATACTTCTCGGTAGAGAACAGCTCATGACCGTCGTAATAAGCATTCTCGGATAATCTCTGATACTGCTCCTTGTCTTTCAATATCATGGACATGCCTCTCATAAAACCTTCTTTATCCATAAAGAGGTAGCCGTTTCTCCCGTTTTGTATGAGTTCTGAGGTTCCTCCTTTGTCATAGCCCAATACCGGGATACCATACTGCATGGCTTCAACGGTGACACGCCCAAATCCTTCACACCGCGAACACATCAGCATAATGTCCATGTTGCTATATATGACGGACGAATCCTTGACAAAGCCGTGCATCACGACACAATCTTGCAAGTCATATTCTCTGATCATCGACTTGAGTCTCTCCTTATAGGTTCCCTCTTTGTCGCCATATATATCGAGAATAGCATTCGAGTATTCACGTCTTACCTCACGGAAGTATTCGATGGCCATGTGCTGCCCCTTCTCCTCGTCAAGAATACCCACAATACCGACATGAATATCCTTGCTTTGCAAATGCTGCACAGGCTCACGACAACCAACATCCACTCCATTGTAGATGACTGTCTGGCGTTTAGATACAGGCTCGCCCTGGTTGATCCACTCCCTGACAGCATTTGAAACAAAGATAACGCCATCGCTCCAGTTGATGAACCGCCGTTTCATTCTATTACCACCTATGAAAAGAGCCCCGTGATCCAGATCCATGAATTCTCTGACGTGGGTGAGATGCTTCTTCCGTAATATACGAGCAACGAATATGCCTATATTCTCGGCAGAAGTGTTCGAGTAGATGAGGTCGGGCTTAGTGACTGACACCCTGAAGATGATATAGGGAAGTATCAACAAGGTGAAAATGACCAGCAAGGGCAGTGCGAAATATTTCAGCTGACGCTTGTAATAGAACAGTTGCGAGAAATAGGGAATGGACAAATACCTAATCCCTAACCTTTCCAATTCTGCACCAATCATCCCTTTCGATGGTACCAGCATTAACACATCATAATTTGGTAACCGATTGAAATAATCGGCAACCGTGAGCAGCGACCGGTTGGCTCCATACAACTCGCTATAGTTGGAAATGAACAAGATTCTCATGATTGGCAAATGAGTGTCGTAATTCTCTCGGCAAAGGCCGCCCATGAATGATCTTTCACGAATGTCCGAATACCTTCACTGTCTGATTTCTCGTCAATATGAATGATGTCCAATAGCTCAGAATAGGAGCGGTAGGTGAGACAAGCACCCTCGTCGGCCAAGTCCTTGAAGGCACCGCGATGGGGCCCGACAGGCGTTCCACCAAACACGATGGTATCTATCAATGCCCCTGAACTGGAAACACTGTCGCCTATATACGGGAACAAGACATATTTGGCATCCCTGCACAGGGCTGCTATCTCTTCGAAAGGAGCCCTTCTGTTATCGAAATGGATATGGTCATTTGTCAATGCCTGTATATTGTCGGCAAGTTGTCTATCCTTACACTCTCCCACCACGAGGATACGAAATCCCGACGACTGCACTTCTGGCAGCGAAAGGAATTCGGGGATTCCCTTATAAGGCAATATCGCTCCCCATATCACGATGTCAAAATGAGTGACTGTAACGGAAGGGAGCGAGTACGACATAAAGGGATGACAGCAATAGACAACCTTCCCCTTGGCTTTACTACGCGCAAAAGCCTCAGCCTCTTTAGAATGAGCCACGATTAGGTGAGCATGCTGGAAGAGCAGTTTGTAAAAACAGCGTGTCTCCCGACTATGGCCTTCGTGCGGTTCTATGTTGTGGAAGATCCATATGATTCTGGCGCGACGGGCAATGATGATGCGAAAAGCCAAGAGTGCCAGCAGGAACTGTAGCTTTCCGAAACGATGATAACTGACAATTTCCAACCAGTTGAACACGTATAGTTCGGCCTTGGTGGAATACTTCAGCAGTTCCCACGCTGAGACATGTGTCGGCTTCTCATGGGCATTCAGTAGCTCAACGCAATTGGCCAATGCCTCCTTGAAACGCGTGCAATATGGATTGTCGTATCCTTGTGCGGGCAACGGAGGGAAGAAATATCCTTTCATCTACACATTATTTCTCAAAAGCATCTACCGCACTACGCAGTGCCTCTATAAAACCGCGACCGTGGGTGATGTCTGGCTCCATATAGTTGCCTTCTCCCCATTCGTTCCACGACTTGAGGAAGAGAATGCGGTGCTTGACAGGCTTGTCCCTGACGGCGTCGAGAGCCATCAAGGCGTGCCGGTAGAAGTAGTCGGGTGTGGAATGAACGAAAAGCGCGCCATTCCATCCGCTTCTGGGTGTATGATCCCACTGGGGTACCAACGAGGGAATGACACACAGCTCTTTATCTTCCTCGGTAATCAGCTCGGGATAAACCTTCCGATAGTCGGCCAAGTTGGCTGGACGGTGAAGCAACAGTCCCTTAAGCTTCCTACCGTAGTTCACCCACCCTCTCTTCAGACGGTTCTTGTCGAAACTGATGGCAAGCCGCTGAAAATTAACGGCATCGAATCCCTTCTTGAGTACCTCGTTCTTGTCGACAGAGGGACTAACGATGTTGGCTACCAAATATAGGTCAGGGAAACCGCCCTCTTGTGTCCATTCCCTGAAAAGACGTATATATTCTGCTGGTATGCTGTCAGGATCGTAGATATAGAAGAATGGCTTGCCGTCGATCTTGACATAGCGCGTATCACGGAAAGCTTTCAACAGGAAATCGAAGTGCATCTTTGCATCTTCCACACCGGGATAGGTCTGCTCAATCAGTATCTTATTGGTGGTAGTGCCGTCGCTGTTCCAGTTTTTGGCATACCAGGAGTGGTTGGCCCATCCCAAGCAGAAGGGGAAGTCGGGCTTTCCAGACTCCATCACTTCGTTGAATACATCGGCAATCAGACGCTTGCCATTTCCGAACCAGTAATGCCAGTAGCAGAAAGCGGTGACACCTGCCTCACGAGCCATCTCTGCCTGCTGCTCCCTGACAATAGGAAGGCGAAGGTCGTAATAGCCCAGTTCCGTAGGAACACGCGGTTGGTCATGACCGCGGAACAGCGGCTTGGCCTTGCCCACATTGGTCCATTCGGTGAAACCCTTTCCCCACCACTCGTCGTTTTCGGGGAAAGGATAGAACTGTGGCAGATAGAACGCGATGATTTGAGGTTGATCTTTATTCATAGGCAATGATGCTACTCTTCTTCCGCCTGGAAAGTCTCCACATACTCAAAGAAGGCATAGGCGGCCACCCATATCAAGCTGTACAGAAGAAGTTTTTGGTCATTATAGGTTTTGAACGTATAAAACGTGAATCCGATAGCAACAACAAGCAATGCTATGGATAGCAGTATCAACGATGACAATGGGAAAGACTGAAGATGAACTGCTCGCCTGATAATCAAGCAACATATCAAGCTGAACAGCAGACAGAGCAAAACCGTATAGTAAGGTCCGAAGTCTTGATACCAGTCACCTATAAAAGTGTAGAAAATAAAGGTTGGTATTCCGAACTTTCCATGATAGACGTGTCTTCGCATATCAACATCAGTGTATGTATGCAATCCTAATGCTTCTTTTACCATTGCAAAGCCTGTATCTCCATCGGATGTACGATCCAGATTCCAGGTATACTGAGCAAAGCGTATCTCCCCTTCACCGGAATACAGTGTCACAAACGTCATGACATCGAAATCTATTCGCTGATTGTCCATGCGCGAAATGGTGATAAAGGCCATTAAAACCACAAGCATGGAAACGCCTACTACCAATACCCTGTTGAGTATTTGTCGAAATTTCTTTTCTATTGACGGGTAAAAGAGCAAATAGGCTACAAAAAAGTACATCAGCAATCGAACCATCGTAATACGCCTGCCTCCTGCATATCCAGCCAGCAACATGGCACCGAACGCGAGTAACGGAACAATCGTAAGCCATTTGATGGTTTTTTCTTTCGACAGAAGACAATAGAAAATCAAGATGGGCCATATATAAGTCAGGTATCTCACTACAGACAACGATTTGGCTCCGATGGCAGTCATTTGTTCCGCCACGACATCACGCGATGTTATCTCGTAGGCATCGGCAAGACTGCCAACCTTCATGAACATGGCTATTCGGGTAACCTCTGCGAAACACAAAAAGACAAAGGGAGCTGCCGCCATCAAGAATATCTTCATGACAAGCAAATTGTTTGTCATGAACTTGCACTCACGTAGCTTGTTAGCATACACGAGTGCAGGCAAAGAGCAAACGAGGGTACATCCCCCAAGGTAGACAAATGCCCATAGTGAGAAATGATATTTTGCGAACTCTTCTATTTGTAAGTAGAAATAGATGGAAGACAAAGAAGAGGCTGAATATATTCCCAATAAAAAGGTTCCTACATTGACAGTCTTTGTCCTCAGCTGATGAACCAAGAGCAATACCAGCCAGAAGAAAGCGTATCCGACAAGAAGAAAACAGTTTTTATCCATGAATACATTTCTTTAGTTGCAGGAAACACTCATTTGCAACAGACTTGGCCTTTAGCGTCGTTTGATCATGGAAGGATAGCGAGCGTAATCGTTGCGAAAACGCTTCTAAGATGGTCTCAACTCTGTCCGGAGCAGAAAGGTCACTAATATCCATCATTGATTCGCTATCGCCAAGAGAAGACAGCATACCCTCTATCTTGTGTTCATACGACAGTGCGATAAATGGAACAGAATTATTGATTGCGAATACAGCTGAATGATAACGTGCCCCTACGAGGAAACGACTACCGGCGATAATCGTTTGCTGGATATCGGAACTATACTTGTCGTCGACAACGATGATTCTATCATGATAGGGGCTACTCATACGCAAGTCACGGAAAAAGTTGATATCGTTCATCAGCCTCGTCCGATAGTTGAACGTCTGGGGCAGCATCACGATCTTCATGGTGACATCGACTTGTGAGATTTTCTCCAGGATACCGTTAAAAAGATTGTCTATGCGCTCCTGTGGCACGCTGCGATAGGCAAAATGCCAACGCAACGCGTTGGGTACAAACACCATGTAGTTGTTACCGATGGCCTGTGCGACATCGTGCGGTATCTCTGCCCTAGGTGTTTCTAAGAAAGCCGTATCGACGGTTGTCTGATAGGAAAGGCCTAAGGAATCGGCAAGCTGTTCACTCTTCTTATCGCGTATAGCAAGGAACTTGAAGCTGCGGAGCAGCCGGATGCTGAACTCCTTGAAAACACGGTTGGCCTCTGTTTCTTCTGGGAAGGGGCCAAACGAACGGCCATAATAATAGATATCCTTGCCGCTCCGACGTGCCATTTCGAGATAGGCAATATGCCGCCAGTTCTGGAATCCGCCCATGCAGATGCCTCCGGGTGCATTCACCACGATGTCAGCCTCGTTGATTTTCTTCCATATCCTACGGGTTATCGGGTTCAGGCGCAGCCAATTCACCTTCTGATGACTCATCGCATAAATCAGGAACTGATTGAAAAGCCTGTGAACAACCACTGCCCGATAGCATTTTTGGAAGAAATTGGGATTCTTGAAATCGCTCAGATACGTCCAATAACTGACATTCTTTTCCTTGACCATGAACTGGCGGACGGAGTCTTTCTGCTCCATAATGATGGCCACTTCAATGCTGTGCTGCGGAAACTCTCTTGAAAGAGAACGCACCAAAGCCTTGTGTGCCGACTCATCGCCACGATTGTTCACCGGCTGGTTGATGATTAATATCTTCATTCTTCAGGATGATTCCCCCCGGCGTCGGTAGAACCCGAGGGGAAACGGTTGGTTGATTCTTAATGATAACGATTGGTGAACGTGATGTCCTTGCGCTCGGAAACGGCCACGTTGAAACGCTCTTGCAGATGGCCAACGCCGATGATGACGATGGGAACCTCGTTCTCCGGGATGCCGAAAGCCGCCAACTGGCGGAGCTTATCCGACTGGAAACCACAGGAGAGCGGCATCGTGGCCAGTCCCAGATGGTGGAGCGCATTAATCAGATTCATGGCATACAGTCCGCCATCTACGTAGGCCTGATGGGTCTCGTGCGAGAGAAAAGCCTTCAGATTGGCTGTTACCAGGATGGTACAGCGCATCTCTTCCTCGAAACCATTGGCGCCTCCTTGCCATCTGACGAGTCTTACGCTCTCGTCACCTTCGTAGACGTGGGTCATCCACCCCTGACGGTTGCAGGCCGAAGGCGTGCGTTGGGCCAGACGGAGAGCCTCATCGATGAGTGCATGCTCTACTTTTCGGTCGGCAAAGTATCGGATGGAGTGACGGCTGTACAGCAAATCGGCGAAGTTGCCCTCGGCCTTTTCCTGGATATCCCGACCCGAAACCTCTGCTATACCAGCATGCCCCTTCACTCCAACATGGCCTGTCGCAGCGCAGAGTTGTTCAAACTGCGCCTTGATATGGGGTATCTCTACCCCACTCTGCTCGGTATAGTCGATATACGACCGTATGGTAGAGAGCGGGTAGACGAAGAACTGGGCATTCTGCTGGCCATACAGCTCCTGATACCTTTGCAGACGCTCCATCACGGTGACTACTTTCTGCTGGCCAAAGCCCTTGCGGGGATTGCGCATCGACATGCCTTTCTCGATGGTATGGTTCAGCCGGAGAATGGTATATTCCATTTTCTGACGGTCGGCATCGGTATTCATCGAGGCGTTGTACTTCAACGTGAGGCACCAGAAGCGGCAGGCCTCCTTGATGAAGAGCCTATGCAGACGGAGTTTCTCCTTGAATCGTTTGAGTTGCTCAACAATCATGTGGTTTGGCAAGCATTGTTTTGAGTTTAAATAAATCTTTCCATCCCAGCAGCAAAGCCCTGCATTGGAGCCGGAAGACATTGCGATAGGCCGGGATGAGTGCATTGGAAACGAAGCCGGACATCAGTACCGTGAAGATTGTTACCCATGCCGAACCGATGATTCCATATCGGGGAATGAACACCAAGTTCAAGACGACACAAACGATGCAGCCTGCCAGATTGCGCAGAACAGCCCACTTCTGCAGGTTTTCCATGATGATGATCTGGCCGGAAGTGCTCGATAGCGCCATCCCCACCGTCTTCCAGGCCATAATCTGCAGCACGGCCACAGCGGGCAGATATTTGGCACCGTAGGTAAACGCGATGAGCCAGTAGGCGAACACCGAGAACAAGAACGAAATGACGATGGAAATCCACACGATGGTTCCGATGAACTGCAGCTTCTTCTGCCTGAACTCCTCGGCGGGGGTATGCTCCCGGGCGCTGATGAGCAGGGGGATGATGGTCTGCGTGAGAATCATCGGCACGAACAGAATGATGTCGAGAAACTTGCCAGCTGTGGCAAAATAGCCCACCGACTTATTGTCGATCATGTTGCCAATCATCACTTGGTCGATGCGCTGATAGATGATAATGGCTGCTCCGGAGAGCATCAGCGGGAAGGCTTCGCCTACAATAAACCTGGCGCGCAGCCGGTTGAAGCGCCAACGGCGCATCTTTCCCACGATTTGCTGATACGAAAGCGCATAGCCGCTGGCTATCAACAGGGCATCGAAAGCGGTGGCCACGATGAACCAGGCCAGCGGGGCCTTCATCAGCAACAGCACAATCTTGATGCAGGCGCCTACCAACGTGCGGAACATCTCAGTCTTAACGACATACTCGTTCTTGACGATGGAGAAGAAATAGTTGCGAATGACGTTGAAGTTCTGTAGGAACAACGTCGACGAATAGGTCAGGATCATCGCCGTGGTGAACGTGTCGGCGCGGTAGATAATCAGCGACAACACGGCCAAGACGAAGGCAAGCAGCGAGAACAACCACCGCAGCCCGAAGCAGGTACCCATGATTTCGTCGCGGTCGGCAGGACTCTTGGCCAGTTCGCGAATCTCGATATTGTCGAGCCCGAAGGCTGAAACCACGGTGAAAATCATCACGTAGCTGATGACATAGTTCATCAGTCCATACTGCTCTGGGCCTAAATAGCGGGCCACAAGGATGCCTACGAACAGCGCACCCAGCATGTTGACAACCTTGCCGAGGGTTGCCCAGATCACGTTGGTGACGATTTTCCGGCGGTTGCCGGTAAGCTTGTCAAGAAAGGGTATAGCCATTGAGAACTCTTTGTACGGAACAGACAGGCTATGTCAAGGCAATATCGACACGCTCTCCCCTTAATCTCACTATCCTTGCCGGATTTCCCACAACGACGGCATCGTCAGGTACGTCTCTGACCACCACAGCATTGGCACCGATGACGACATTGTTTCCTACGTGTATTCCACCCAGTATACAACTGCCACAACCGCAAAAGACATTGTCTCCAATAGTGGGGAACTGACCGTCGCTATTGCCGATAGTCACGTTGTGCTTGAGTTGTAAGTCGCGCCCAATAGAAACAGCTCCCACTCGAGTTCCGTGAGGATGGTCGAGGTACACCCCCCCATCAAGACTCATAACGTCTTTGTCTCTGACAAATAGCATGTATGAACCGCACCAAGGTCGCAACAGCTTGCTCCACTTACCTAACCGGCGGTAAAGCATCATCACATAGAAAGGCCTTTGGGCGAGCAGCGGGAAGAAACGCTTCCCGAAATAACGGATATCCTCGTTGAATTTCTTCGCTTCTTCATCGTTCAACAGACGCTGCTTTACAACCAGCATCACCCAAAGAGGGAAGAACCTAATGACTGAAACGAATATCTGAATGGCGTTAATCATTCTTTGTTGAGGGAATTAAGCAGGAAACAAGTTTCGGCATGAAAGTCACTGAACGACGGGTGACTGGTGTCCTTCGGCGACAGAATAATCTGGTCTGCGGGGATGCGCCAGTCGATGGCGAGGTCAGGGTCGTTCCACATGATGGCTCCTTCGCTCTCCGGGCAATAGAGATTGTCGCATTTGTACTGGAACACAGCCACTTGGCTCAACACGCTAAAACCATGAGCGAAGCCGCGGGGGATGAAGAACTGCCGATGATTCTGGGCGGTCAGCTCCACGCCCACATGCTTTCCGAAGGTGGGAGAGCCCGGTCGGAGGTCTACAGCCACGTCGAAGACGCTGCCTTCCACCACCCTTACCAACTTGGCCTGGGCATGTTCGCCCTTTTGGAAATGCAGGCCGCGCAGCACGCCGTACTGCGAACGCGACTCGTTGTCCTGCACAAAGCGCACGGGACCTATCTTTTCGTCGAACTCCCGCTGGTTGTACGACTCGAAGAAGTAGCCTCTATCATCGGCAAACACTCGGGGTTCTATCACGTACAACCCCTCAATATCAGTCTTGATTACATTCATTTTGTTCTACATCGTATATTTATTTTGACCACGAATTGAACGAATTACACGAATTATTTTTCACGAACCCATGCAATCGTAGTCCATATACAATCCGTCTAATCCGTGAAATCCGTTGTCGTTTTTTTCTTCCAATCCGTTTAATCCGTGAAATCCGTTGTCGTTAAAACCAATCAGAATTCGAGGTTTTCCTGCCCAGTACGGTTCACTTCGTCGATGATTTTGAGCAGATACTGCCCATACTGGTTCTTGATCATGGGCTGGGCTATCTCGCGCAAACGGTCGGCAGAGATCCACCCTTTGCGGAAAGCGATGCCCTCCAAGCAGGCAATCTTCAGGCCCTGGCGCTTCTCGATGACCTCTACGAAGGTGGAAGCCTCCGAGAGACTGTCGTGTGTGCCGGTATCCAGCCAGGCAAAGCCGCGCCCGAAGGTCTGCACTTTCAGTTCGCCATCCTTGAGGAATGCCTGGTTGACGCTGGTGATTTCAAGCTCGCCGCGTGCCGAAGGCTTCACGTTCTTGGCCACCCTGACCACCTTGTTGGGGTAGAAATAGAGGCCCACCACAGCATAATTCGACTTCGGATTCTTGGGTTTCTCCTCAATGGAGAGGCAGTTACCCTCGCGGTCGAACTCGGCTACGCCGTAGCGTTCGGGGTCGTTCACCCAATAGCCGAACACGGTTGCCTTCTGGTTTTGCTCTGCATCGACGACGGCTTGCCGCAACAAAGCCGAGAGGCCTGCGCCGTGGAAGATGTTGTCGCCCAACACCAAGCAGGCGGAATCCTCGCCGATGAACTCCTCGCCGATGATGAAGGCCTGGGCCAAACCGTCGGGAGAGGGTTGCTCGGCATAGTCGAAGCGCACGCCATAATCGCTGCCATCGCCCAACAGACGGCGGAAGCCAGGCAGGTCTTGCGGTGTGGAGATGATGAGAATCTCACGGATTCCGGCCAGCATCAGCACCGAAATCGGATAGTAGATCATGGGCTTGTCGAAGATGGGCAACAGCTGTTTGCTCACTCCTTTGGTAATCGGAAAGAGCCGTGTGCCGCTTCCTCCAGCCAAGACGATTCCTTTCATGTTTCGTAGATTTTAATGGTGATTAGATAAATGGTGCCGAACAGCGACGGCTTTTCCGAACGAAGCAATTGATGAGATGGAGGAATAAACCTGTTGTCCTCCTCTTCCGCAGCGATTAGGGAAAAGGAGTTTCCAGCGCAAGCCAGACGACTTCGAGTCAATCATGGCATCAGAACGCGCCTCAGACAAGGACTTCCTCCGCTTCGGAACCTGGGGTTCGCAGATTTCATCATTGCTTTCGTTCTAGTAAGAGATAAGATGGCGCAAAAACTATCTTATGTATTTACATACATAATAATAACGGAAAAATCGCAATTTTATTGTGTCTTTTATATGATAATCCCATGTTTTTTTTCGGGAAGAATATATTCTTTACCTGTTTCTGGCCATTTTACCGCTGCAAAAGTACAAAAATAATATCAACTGACAAAATAAAAAGCAGAAAACTTTTAACCAACGACGAAGCGTTCCGTATGGATTTTATCGACGAACAGGCGCTTCGCCGCGGGCGTTTAACTTGGAGAATGCGATATTTCTGATGAACTTTGCCCGAGTACGCAAAAACTGCAAGAATGAAGCATTTTGAACAAGTGTCTGACTGTCAATGACTTGTGTGCGGAACGCATCTTCTCCGCACGCGATTGATATCGAATAAGGGGCTCAGAGATGGCTTTTTTGACCCAAAAAGACCATTTTTACGGGCGACTCGGACTATCTTGGTGAGTCATAGACGATGCGTTAGCGACTTGCACACGATGCGTTAGCGACTTGCAAACGATGCGTTAGCGACTTGCAAACGATATGTTTAGTACCCGGATACTGGTTTTTGCCGTTTTTCAGGCGATAGGTTTGGCCTAAAAGAACGCCTGAAACGTTTTTACATTTTAACTCGCATTTTCGACGAACGGAATTTTTTGAATGTCGTTTTTGCAAACGTTCACAATCCGCTCAATAATGACTATCCAAAGAAAAAGCCACTTGGCGGGCAAAACTAACGTATGGGTTCTGTCCGCCAAGCGGCTGAATTGTAGAGAAAAAAGAGGTCTACTGGTGCTGTTCGCGAAGCAGATCGTTGACCGTCTTCACGGGGTTGAACGTTGCCAGAGGCACTTCTACGAACACGGTGTTCCAGTTGCTCATCGCTCCATTCCACAGTCCGGGCAGCTCAAGCGCCTTGAGTTCCTTGCCATTCTTGCTCTTGTTGCTGATAAAACCTGTTGTCTTGTCCACGAAGTCGGGCAGCGGGAAGGCTTCACCCTTATAGTCCTTGACGGCACACACCAGGTCTACGGGATTGAAATGCGTGCCCTCGGTGAACATACGCATATACTCCTCGTTGTTTTTGTCGATTTGGCTGCTCTCAAGAATCTGCAAACTGACCGTCCCGTCCTGATTATAGGTGAGGAACGGACCGCCTCCAGGCTCGCCAACATTCTTCACTACGCCGCACACACGCATCGGACGATGGAGCTTCTTGCGCAGATAAGCGGCCAGTTGCTGGTCGTCGTACTTGTCGGCTTCCTCATTACGGCAGCAGAGTTCATCATAGAGGAAGGCTGCCATCTCGTCGAGTTCCTCACGGCTACAGTTGCCTTCGTCGAGTCGGCGCAGATAGTTGAACGCCTTCTGCTGCAGACTGACCAGCACGCCGGCAATCACTTGCTTGTACTCTACGGTGTCTTGCTTCAACCGGTCGGGCACTACATTGTCGATGTTCTTGATGAACACCACGTCGGCATCAATATCGTTCAGGTTCTGAATCAGCGCGCCGTGACCTCCGGGACGGAACAGCAGCGAACCGTCTTCGTTGCGGAAGGGCGTGTTGTCGGGGTTGGCGGCAACGGTGTCGGTACTGGGTTTCTGCTCAGAGAAGCTGATATCGTAGTTCACACCGAACTTCTTGGCATAGTAATCCTTCTTCTGCGCCACGCGATTCTGGAAGAATTCCAGATGCTCATGACTCACCGTGAAGTGCACATGAGCCTCTCCGCCGCTGGCAGCATAGAGGGCTCCCTCCACCAAATGCTCCTCCATCGGCGTGCGAGCGCCTTCAGGATAGGTGTGGAAGAGCAGCATTCCCTTGGGCAGCTGACCGTAGTTCAGGCCCTTAGCCTGGAGCATGTTGGCGGCAACAGCCTTGTAGTTGCCTTCAGCCATCAGCGCGGGGATGTCCTTCCCCTCGTTTTTCTGGCACGCAGCATTCAGTTCGTCGGAGAAAGCGAACTGCCGGATGTGGTCGAAGAACTTCTTTTCGAAGTCGGTTGTCGGCTCGTTGTAGTCGGCATCTACAAAGGCAAACATGTCCTTGAACATGCGACTGGCTGCACCACTGGCCGGTACGAACTTCACGATCTTGTGGCCGCTGGCCTTGTAAGCGTTCCAACAGTCCTCATACTTTTTGCGTTCTTTCACGTCAGGAGCAATGATTCCGTTGCCCACGCTGGCAGCATCGTCGAGGCGAAGGAAGGGGAATCCGGTCTCAAACTCATGAAGCTGCACGTCGATCTGCTCTGGAGTGATGCCCTTCAGAGCGATTTGTTTTAGGTCGTTTTGTGATAACATTTTTATTGTTTGATTAGAGTAATTTGATAAATCTTCCACAAAGATACTGAGTTTTTCTTAATCTGAGAAGTTTTTTCAATAAAAAGTGATAACTTTGCATCAAATTTTTATTGTAAGGACCATTATAACATGTCAACATGAACAGACAACTGGTGTTCACAAAAGCAGAAAGACTGCAGGCTGCCGACGCTCTGCAGCAGCTCAGGGAACTGGCTGCGCCCTTTCTTCATGAGGGCGACGAGCAGAAAGTGAGGCTGATGGTGAAGGAGGCGCTGAGGAATCACGAGGTGCAGCGCGACGTATTCGGCCTGAATCCCATCGTCATGAGCTTTCAGACTGCCATGATTGCCATCGAGGAAGAAGGCCTGAAGCGCGACGGAGTGCTGGCCATCATCCTATATACTTGTGTGTCGGGCGGGAGCCAATCCGTTGAATCCATCAGCCAGACCTTCGGGGAAAACGTGGGAAGAATCATCCACGGACTGGTCAGGATTCAGGAACTCTACAAGAAGAACCCCGTGATCGAGAGTGAGAATTTCCGCAATCTGCTCCTCTCGTTTGCCGAAGACATGCGCGTGATCCTGATTATGATAGCCGACCGCGTGAACCTGATGCGCCACATCCGCGACACCCATAACGAGGAGGCCAAGCGACAAGTGAGCGAAGAGGCCAGCTATCTCTATGCCCCATTGGCCCACAAGCTGGGTCTATATAAACTGAAAAGCGAACTCGAAGACCTCAGTCTGAAGTATCTGGAGCACGATGCCTACTATCTGATCAAGGAGAAACTCAACGCCACCAAGCAGAGCCGCGATGCCTATATCGAGAAGTTCATTGCCCCAATCGAGCAACGGCTCACCGAGGCTGGCCTGCATTTCCATATCAAAGGGCGCACCAAGAGCATCCATAGCATCTGGCAGAAGATGAAGAAGCAGAAGTGTGGCTTCGAGGGTGTCTACGACTTGTTTGCCATCCGTATCATTATTGATTCGGAAAACGAGGAGCAAACAGACGAAAACAACACGATGGAAGTCGCACCCTCGCACCCTCGCACTTCCTCACCCTCGAGATCAAGAGGCATAGAGCATGCTAAATGCTGGCAGGCTTTCGCTATTGTCACCAATATGTATCAGGGTAACCCGAAGCGTCTGCGCGACTGGCTCAGCGTGCCTAAGTCGAACGGCTATGAGAGTCTGCATATCACGGTGCTCGGTCCAGAGCAGAAATGGGTGGAAGTGCAAATACGCACGGAGCGAATGGACGAAGTGGCCGAGCGAGGACTGGCCGCCCACTGGCGCTATAAAGGCGTGAAGAGCGGCGGAGGCATGGATGAATGGCTCGCCCAGATACGCTCTGCCTTGGAGAATAACGACGACCGGCAGATGATAGACGACTTCCGCATGGGGCTCTACGAAGACGAAGTGTATGTGTTTACGCCTCGCGGCGACCTGCTGAAGTTCCCAAAAGGGGCTACCGTTCTCGACTTTGCCTACTACATTCACTCGCGCATAGGTAATGAATGTACGGGCGCGCGTATTAATAATAAGGTGGTGCCGTTCCGCTATCAACTGCAATCGGGCGACCAGGTGGAGATTGTGACATCCGCCAACCAGAGCCCTAAACAGGACTGGCTGCAGATTGTGAAGACCAGTCATGCACGCTCGAAGATCCGGCAGGCACTGAGAGTGACGCAGATTAAAGAGGCTACGCTGGCCAAAGAACTGCTGGAGCGGCGCATGAAGAACCGCAAGATAGAACTGGAAGAGAGCGTATTGAACCAGCTGGTGAAGAAACTGGGCTTCAAGGAGACAAGCGATTTCTACAAGCGAATAGCCGACGGACAGCTCGATGTGAACCACGTGCTCGACCGATATGTGGAAATCCAGCAGCAGCTCAGCGGACAAGCCCCCACACATCTGCCGCAACAAAGCGCCGAGGAGTTCGTGTTCGAGAATCCCAACGAGGAGATCACCTATGGCAACGACGACGTTATCATCATCGACAAGAACCTCAAGGGCGTAGACTTCCAGTTGGCCAAGTGCTGCCATCCCATCTATGGCGACAAGGTGTTCGGCTTTGTAACGGCCGGAGGCGGTATCAAGATTCATCGCCACGACTGCCCCAACGCCCCCGAAATGCGCCGCCGCTTTGGCTATCGCATCGTGCGTGCAGCCTGGAGCGGCAAGGGTTCGTCGCAGTATAGCATCGTGCTGCACATCGTGGGCAACGACGATATCGGCATCGTGAACAACGTCACGAGCATCATCTCAAAAGAAGAAAAGATTATGATGCGCAATATCAACATCGATAGTCACGACGGTCTGTTCAGCGGCAACATCACGGTGAACGTAGACGATACGGCCCGACTGGAACAACTCATCAAGAAACTGCGCACAGTAAGAGGAGTGAAACAAGTGTCACGCCTTTAACCATCAAGAAACGCTGAAGAAACTCCCGCTGTAGAGTTTCTTCAGTTCTTGTAAACCCTTATCCGTGCAGAGACCTCCCACAAACAAATTCACCATGCTCCTGAAAATCTCCTTCATGGGGAACTGCTCGTACATCTTGCTCTGCATCACATATTCTACCACGCCGTCGCCCAACCTCGTGAGCAAGTCGGGATTGACGTCGGCACGGAAATAGCCTTTGCTGATGCATTGACTGAAAAACTGCAACGTTTGCTCGCGCCTGCTCTCATGCTTCTTCTTCAGATAGGCCACCACCGGGGCATATTTATGCGCATCCACATAGAAGAGCGGGTTCACTTGCGAGAACTCTTCTAAGCTGATGCGGAAGGCTTCCATGATGATTTCCATCTCTGAGCTTGCCTGACGGGCAAACTCCTCCATGTGGTGCTCGCGCCTTTCGCTGCTATACTTCACACACTCGAACAGCAGTTTCTCCTTATTGGCAAACAATTCGTAGAGTGTGCGCTTCGAAATGCTCAATGCCGCCGCCACATCGTCCATCTTCACGCTCCTCACGCCCTGCCTCAGAAACAGAGTCAGGGCTTTCTCCAGAATACGAGTCTTCAGTTCGTTGCGATAAATTGTCGTCATGAGCAATCGTTCTTAATCTGTAAATAAGGAAAGACAGAGGCCCTGTAAGCCGGGTTCTGTACTGCCTTGCGGCAGCGCCTGCCATTTATCTACACCGTGAGTCGCCCCACGGCTCCAGCATTCTACCCTCCGCCGCAAGAACCCCAGCCTTGTTGCACCGAAGCGCTCAGGCCTTCGTCTACTCGGGCGGGCCACCCTCTCTCGGTCGGTTTACTTGAACTTGCAGCCCCCAGTGGGTACAGCCCGACGATCACCCGCCGGCTGGTGGTCTCTTACACCACCTTCTCACCCTTACTCTACATAGTAGAGCGGTCATTCTCTTCTACCCTAACCTACTGTCGCCAATAGCTTCTACTTTCGGAAGTGGGGTGCCCTGCGCTGCCCGGACTTTCCTCTCGTGCCTCTCGGGGCCACCAGCGACAGGCCGGACCACTGCGCTTTCCACGGTGCAAATTTACATAAAAAGTGTGATTTACAACTCATTGGACCCAAGATTTTAAGTTTTCTTTAGAAGCAAGCAAGCTGCCGAGAGTATTTTAAACTCATGTTCCGCCTCATGTTTTTTTTGCTAATAATCGCTAAATTATTTTGCGCTGTCAGTTTTTATACGTAAATTTGCAGATTGGATGAGAATAAGAAACCATTCTACGAACCGAAATATACATTATTAAAAATAAAAACAGGAAAAATGAAAAAACTATCAGTAATCATCTTTGCAATGATGATGGTTATGGGCGCACAGGCCCAAGTGAAAGTGGCTCCCAAGTTGGCTAAAGGCAACGAAGCAACTTACAACACCAAAGTGAGCATGAACGTGCCGGGAGTGGAGAACGAAATCGTGATGAACATCAACGCTACCTTCAGCGTGGTGGAAGAAACGCCCGACGGGTTTATCATTGCCACAAAGCCAAACAGCTTTGAGAGCAACGTGAAAGAGGACGACTTCCTTGGACAAGTGATGACGATGGCTGTGGAAATGGCCAACAAGCTGAAAACCCAATTAGTGGCCAACAAAGAGGGAAAAATCGTTGGCATCAAGGATTACGACAAGCTGAAGGCTGAATCGGAGACACTCATCAACGATATGGTGGACAAGGTGGCCAGCAAGATTCCGCAGGAAATGGCGGGTATGATTCCCGTTGACATGCTGAAGCAGGAGGCTGCTGAGAAGATTTCGGAAAAAGCGCTGGTGGAAAGCATGCAGAACGCTGGTCCGTTTGCCCTGAACGGTCGCACCATCATGACGGGCGCACAGGAGGAATATGTCGGCGAACAGGGCATGAAGATGAAGCGCTTGTACCTGCTCACATCTACCGACGGCAAGAAGATTCGCACTTCGGGCACGCTCAACATGACCAAGGAAGAGATGAAGCAGATGTTCATCGAGCAGATTGAGCAGTCGATGCCCGACCAGGCTGAGGCCGTGAAGCAGAACATCGACATGATGATGGACAACGGAATGCTGAAGATGGAGATAACTGACACCTCCGACTACACACTGACGGACAACCAGTGGGTGCAGTCGGTGACTACAACCGTGGTAAGCAGCACGATGGGACAGGAGTCGAAGGTGACTACCACGATGGAGCTCGTTGACAGTAAATTCTAAGCATCATTCAACAACAAGAAATTATATAATCTATTAAAACCAATTGACGATATGGAAAATCAAGAATTGATTAAAAAGTGTGAGATAGAAGCCCAGAAGTGGCTCTCTCCATCGTTCGACGAAGAGACAAGAAATGAGGTGAAGGCCATGCTCGACAACCCTGACAAGACGGCGCTGATAGATGCCTTCTACCAGAACCTGGAGTTTGGTACGGGCGGTCTGCGCGGCATTATGGGGGCCGGTACCAACCGTATGAACAAATACATCGTGGGTATGGCTACACAGGGATTTGCCAACTATATCCTGAAGGCATTCCCCGGACGCGACGACCTCGCTGTGGTCGTTGGTCACGACTGCCGCAACAATGGCCGCATGTTTGCCGAGACCGTAGCCGACATCTTCTCGGCCAACGGCATCAAGGTGTATCTCTTTGAGAGCCTGCGTCCTACGCCTGAGATTTCGTTTGCCATCCGTCAGCTGGGCTGTCAGGCAGGTGTCAACGTGACCGCCAGCCACAACCCGAAGGAATACAATGGCTACAAGGCCTACTGGGACGACGGTGCACAGGTGCTGGCTCCGCACGACAAGGGCATCATCGACGAAGTGAACAAGGTGACGATCGACGACGTGAAGTTCGAGGGCGACAAGGATAAGATTGTCATCATCGGCGGTGAAATGGACTGGGACTACCTGCAGGCTGTGAAGGAAGCTATGGTCGACCAGGATGTCATCCTTCGCCAGAAAGACCTGAACATTGTCTATTCGCCCATGCACGGCACGGGACGCGTCATCATCCCGGAGGCTCTGCGCTCTTGGGGATTCCAGAACATCCACGTAGTGCCCGAGCAGATGGTCATCGACGGCAACTTCCCCACCGTGGTATCGCCCAATCCCGAGAATGCCGAGGCCATGACCTTGGGTATGAAACTCGGAACCAAGCTCAATGCCGACCTCGTGATAGCTTCTGACCCCGATGCCGACCGCCTGGCTATCGTGTGCCGCAACCCGAAGGGCGAATGGGAAATCCTCAACGGCAACCAGACCTGTATGATGTTCTGCTGGTATATCATCGCCAACAAGAAGAAGCTCGGACAGCTCAAGGGCAACGAGTTCCTCGTGAAGACCATCGTTACAACGGAGGTTATCGCCGAGATAGCCAAGAAGAATGGCGTGGAACTGCGCGACTGCTACACAGGCTTCAAGTGGATTGCCAACGAGATTCGCATCTCCGAAGGCAAGCAGAAATACATCGGCGGCGGTGAGGAGTCGTTCGGATTCTTGCCGTTCGACAAGGTGCGCGACAAGGATTCACCAGCCTCTATCTGCCTGATCTGCGAGATTGCTGCCTGGGCCAAGGACAACGGCAAGACGCTCTACGACCTGCTCATGGACATCTATGCAGAATATGGATTCTCGCGCGAGGTGACCATCAACGTGGTTCGTCCCGGAAAGTCGGGTGCCGACGAAATCAAGCAGATGATGACCAACTTCCGCCAGAACCCGCCGAAGGAACTGGGTGGCTCGAAGATTTGTCTCTGGAAAGACTATCAGACCTTGGAAGCATGCGATGCTCAGGGCAATGTGACGAAGCTCCCGATGCCCGCCACCAGCAACGTGCTGCAGTGGTTCTGCGAAGATGGCACGAAGGTGAGCGTCCGCCCCAGCGGTACAGAGCCGAAGATCAAGTTCTATACCGAGGTGAAGGATCCGTCGTTCAAGTGCGCCGGATGCTACGAGCGCTGCATGAACGCCGCCGAGGTGAAGATCGAAGCCATCAAGAAGTCGCTCGGACTCGAATAGCATCGTCGCTTTCTGGGCGCTAAAGCGCAGATATAAAGAACGCAAAGACGCAGAGACGCAGAGGTCTTTTATTCTTTCGCTTCGGCAGAGAATATTCCTTTGCGTCTTTGCTTTTCATTTGGGCAGAGGAATAATCCCTCTGCGTCTTTGCGTCTCTGCGTTCTAAACACTCTCCTAACAACTTTTTTTACGGAAAAACAAAAAAAGTTGCGAAAAAATTTGGTGGATTCAAAATAATGCCGTACCTTTGCACCCGCATTTGAGAAATCAGTGCTTCGGCATCCCCGTGAGGAAGTTTGGGTGAGTGGCTGAAACCAGCAGTTTGCTAAACTGCCGTACGGGTAACCGTACCGGGGGTTCGAATCCCCCAGCTTCCGCTGAGGTTCGAACGGCAAAGTTCAGCTGAGGGCTGTTTCAAAAGATGCACCATCTGGTGGATTCATCTAATGGTTAGGATACAAGATTCTCAATCTTGGCATAGGGGTTCGATTCCCCTATCCACTACCAAAGAGAGCGTCAAGCTCTCTTTTTTTGTTTCAACTGTTAATTGTTGCAATTTCGAAGGATTTATCATCAATTAATTCGCGCCATTCAAAAAAAAATGGCTACCTTTGCAGGTACAAAATAGTAACAAAGAATCGCGCTTTTTGAGGAAAACGACCATTGAAAAAACATATTCTGTATGAGAAAGAAAAATCTGTGCCATCATGGCAATCGCAATGCCAACTTCGCTGTTGGCTGCCGACTATGTACCCAGAATTATCACAGGTGTGGTGAAGGCTGACTCCTGGACAGAAGCAACTGCAGCAGCGGACATCTACCAGCTGGAAATAAAAGACGAACCCACACTCACCCAACTGAGTCAAGGCAACGACGTCTATGCTGCGCCGCTCGGCGGTGCCGTCTATGCCGACGGAGAGATGCACGGCATCCATTTCAACTGGAGTCGCAAGAAGGGCATCTTCGTTGTCCGTTCGGGCGAGCCCGGCCATTCGGCGAAGACCCGCAGAATCATTGTCAAGTAACAGAAAATACAGCTAATTCTTCCGCGGAACTGAAACATGTTCCGCGGCTTTTTTTGTATGGACCCAATAAAACGATTTCGCGAAATACAATCTACATCTGGTTCATGATGCTTTCCAAGAAGTGGCGGGTCACTTGGAACGAGTTATCGGCGATGGTATCCCAGAAATCATGATACATCGACGCGTCTACGTCCTGCAAGGGAAGGTCGCTGACAACACGGAACGAAATGAAGGGGACGCCCTTGCGATAACAGGCTTGGGCTATAGCCGTAGACTCCATATCGACGGCCTTTGCTTCCGGGAAGTGACCAATAATCTCGCGCATCTTCTCTTTGGAGTCGACAAACCAGTCGCCCGTGACAATCAAGCCCGGATGGATGGCGATTTGAGAGGTTAGGGATGAGAGATGAGAAGTGAGCGACTGAGCTGCCTGAAGCATCTTGGGGTCGGCAGGGAAGCGCTCGGGCATGCCCTGTACCTGTCCATAAACACTCTTGCCGATAGCCGTACCACAGTAGACATCGTGGTAGCAGAGTTCTGTAGACACTACAACATCCTGCACATTCACGCCTGGACCATGACCGCCGGCACACCCCGTAGACACAATCATGTCGGGCTGATGATCGCGAATCATCTCGGTGGCACCGATGGCGGCGTTCACCTTACCTATTCCGCACTTCTGCACCACCACCTGATCGGCTGGAAACATGTCCTGAATCTGGTGCAGCTCCTTTTCCATTGCTACGATAACTCCAATTTTCATATCACCTATAGTTTTATGTTATCTCCTATTCTGCGCTGCAAAGTTACGAATAAGCGAGGAAAGAGCAAAATAAATTGATTTAATTTTGCTTTTTCGAGCGATAGTAACTTATTTAAAGTTACGCATAAGCGAGGAAAACACAAAATAAAACACGCTTTTTTTGTTTTTGATAATCTAAACGCGGCATTTGGACAGTCTAAACACGGCATTTGGACAGCGTATCTTTAATAGCAGTACACATGATTACTGACCCCCTTAACCCCTCCCAGCCTCACCCCCAGCCCCTCTCCAAGGGGAGAGGGTAGCACTAGGGAGGGGCTACGCCCTTCCTTGCCCAGTTGCTTCCGCAGGCCTTCCCCTCCCTTCAAGGGGAGGGGTTAGGGGTGGGGTCTGAATTGCTTTTCCCTATTCCCGCTGACGCGCCTACCCGTAGCCTTTCGGCCAGCGACCGTTGGTTCGCTAATTCGTGATCAAAAATGAATGAACGGAAGGGAATCGGAAAACAACGAATCGATGTTTATCTCGACAAGTCAAAATGTTTTCTCGACAAGTCCTGACAACCTATTTGAAGAAAATATCTATAATGCGTTTCCATTTATGTTCCTTCCGTTAGGTAATTGTTTCAAAATTTCTATTACAATTGAGATTCTGCTGCTCGCATAGATGAATATTTTCGCCTCTTTTCTTGCAGGTTCGGATATTTCGTGCTATATTTGCACTCCATAATCGAACAAATGCGACTCACTAAACCATGATTGGGATGGAGAGGAAAGAAGTCGAAGAACTGAAAGCGAAATAAGAAAGACTGAAGAATAAAGAGCATTATGACATATAAGATAGAGAAGGTGGCGGCCCTGATGGGCGCCCACTGCTATGGAGCGTACAACGGTCAGGTGAGATGGCTACTGACAGACAGCCGCTCGCTGAGTTTTCCAGAAGAGACATTGTTTTTTGCCATCAAGACCAGTCGCAATGATGGTCATCGGTATATCGGGGAACTGTACAGGCGGGGTGTGAGAGCCTTTGTCGTGGAGCAGTCGGAGATTGCAAATCTCCTACAACATGAGAATTCGGAGATTGCAAATCCCCTCCAACGTGATGAGGCATACCCTGGTGCCTGCTTCCTCGTGGTGAACGACACGCGCAAAGCGCTGCAACGACTGGCTGAGTGCCACCGCGACGAATTCGACATCCCCATTGTGGGCATCACAGGTTCGAACGGCAAGACAGTCGTGAAGGAATGGCTCTACCAGTTGCTTCGCGAAGACCGCTACGTGGTGCGCTCACCGCGCAGCTACAACTCACAGATTGGTGTGCCGCTCTCGGTGTGGCTCTTGAACGAGAACACCCAGTTAGGCATCATCGAGGCAGGCATCAGTCAGAAGGGCGAGATGCAGGCGCTGCGCGATATCATTCAGCCCACCGTGGGCGTATTCACCACTTTGGGTCCCGCCCATCAGGAGAATTTCCAGACGATGGAAGAGAAGTGCCTGGAGAAGATGCGCCTGTTTAAGGATGCGCAGTCGGTGGTGTGCTGCTTAGACGATGAGATGGTGGTGAGCTGTCTGCTGAAGTCGGGCTTCCGGGGAGAGGTTATCGGATGGAGAATGCGCCCATCGGAGTCGGGGAATACAAATCCCCTACAACATACATTTCAAATGCACCCGAACGACGAGTTGCAGGAGATGACGGTGATGAAGGTGACCGACACCCGAACCGTAGACGGAAACCGCACACAGGTGACCTATATATATAAAGGTATAGAGGGAACTTTCACCCTACCCTTCCTCGACGAAGCATCTATCAGGAACACCTGCCTCTGCGCCGTGACCGCCCTGCATCTTGGGTTGGCTCCCGACGTGATGGCTCAGCGAATGGCCCGACTGGCTCCTGTGGCTATGCGTATGGAAGTGAAAGAGGGACAAAGGGGGTGTCTGCTCATCAACGACTCATACAACAACGACGTGGAGTCGCTGGACATCGCCCTCGACTTTGCTGCACGCCGCAACCTCACCACTTTGCCCTCAGGGACAGGAGCGGACGAGGAAGCAGCTCTTCCTCCGCTTGAGAAGACAAGAGGGGGCCTTCCCCTCACCCTTATCCTCAGCGACATCTACCAGAGTGGCAAAGAGCCCAATCAGTTGTATGCTGAGGTATCGCGCCTGGCTGTGAGCAGGGGCATCGGGAAGTTTATCGGCATCGGACCAGACATCAGTTTATGTCAGGACCAGATAGCCATCAGCCAGAAATACTTCTTCGACGACACGCAACAGTTCGTACAGAGCGACGTGTTCCGCCAGTTGCAGGGCGAACTGATCCTGCTGAAAGGATCCCGACGGTTCGGCTTCGACCGCATCACCGAACTATTAGAGAAGAAGGTGCACGAGACCATCCTGGAGGTGAACCTGAATGCCGTAGTAGACAACCTGAACTACTATCGCTCGTTCCTCCGCCCGGAAACGAAGATGGTGTGCATGATTAAAGCCGACGCCTACGGAGCAGGAGCGGTGGAGATAGCCAAGACGCTGCAAGACCACCGCGTGGACTACTTGGCTGTGGCCGTAGCCGACGAGGGCGTGACCCTTCGCAAGGCAGGCATCACGGCCAACATCATGGTGATGAATCCAGAGATGACGGCCTTCAAGACCCTGTTCGACTATCGTCTGGAACCCGAGGTGTACAGTTTCCGATTGCTCGACGCGCTGATACGAGCAGCCCGTAAGGAAGGTATCACAGGCTGGCCCGTACACGTAAAGCTGGATACGGGGATGCACCGACTGGGCTTCAACGCCTCCGACGAAGAGGAAATGAAACGACTGGTCCATACGCTGCGCTATCAGCAGGCGGTGATACCACGCTCCGTGTTCTCGCACTTCGTGGGAAGCGACAGCGACGACTTCGACGACTTCTCTGCCCTGCAGTTCAGCCGGTTCGACCGAGCCAGCCAGTTGTTGCAGTCAAGCTTCCAGCATAAGATTCTGCGCCATATAGACAACTCGGCAGGCATAGAGCACTTCCCCGAACGGCAGTTAGACATGTGCCGACTGGGATTGGGTCTCTACGGCGTGAATCCTCGCAACAACGAGATACTCCACACCGTATCAACGCTGAAGACCACCATCCTGCAGATGCGACATGTGGCGAAAGAAGACACCGTAGGCTATAGTCGCAGAGGCGTGCTGACACGCGACAGCGTGATTGCGGCCATCCCCATCGGCTATGCCGACGGACTGAACCGCCATCTGGGACGTGGGCGCTGCTATTGCCTGGTGAACGGTCAGCGGGCTCCCTACGTGGGCAATATCTGCATGGATGTGGCGATGATAGACGTGACGGACATCCCCTGCCAGGAAGGCGACACGGTGGAAATCTTCGGTGATCATCTGCCCGTGACGGTATTGTCTGACTGTCTCGATACGATTCCCTACGAAGTGCTGACGGGCATTTCCAATCGTGTGAAGCGGGTGTACTATCAAGAGGGATGAAGGATGAAGGATGAGGGATGAAGGATGAAGGATGAGGGATGATGTGGTTTGCAAACGTTTGCGGCATAAATATGATTTGCGACTCATCAAACTTCAACAATTCTTTGTACCTTTGCACCTGCCTAAACAGGAAATCGAAAATTTCTAAATCGTAAATAGTATAACATGTCTTCCGTTCAAACTACCAAAATGACCAACTATCGTTGGGTTATCTGTGCGATGTTGTTCTTTGCAACAACCGTCAACTACATGGATCGACAAGTGCTTTCGCTCACGTGGAAGGACTTCATTGCTCCAGAGTTCCATTGGACCGATGCCGACTACGGCACCATCACCTCTGTGTTCTCTATCCTCTACGCTATTTTCTGTCTGTTTGCTGGTAAGTTTATCGACTGGATGGGCACCAAGAAAGGCTATCTCTGGGCCATCTTCGTATGGTCGCTGGGTGCCTGTCTGCATGCTGCCTGCGGCTGGGTCACGATGAAATATGTGGGCTTGTCCGACGTTGCCGCCCTGCGTGCCGTAGAGGCAGGCTCGATGACCGCCCTGAGCATCGTCACCATCAGCGTCTACCTGTTCCTCTTCTGCCGCGCCGTGTTAGCGTTGGGTGAGAGCGGAAACTTCCCGGCAGCCATCAAGGTGACAGCCGAATACTTCCCCAAGAAAGACCGTGCCTTTGCCACCTCTATCTTCAACGCCGGCGCATCGGTTGGTGCTCTGGCTGCTCCGGTGAGCATCCCGCCCCTTGCCGAAGCCTTCGGGTGGGAGATGGCTTTCATCATCATCGGTGGACTGGGCTTCGTATGGATGGCGCTCTGGGTGTTCATCTACGACAAGCCCAACAAGAGCAAGCACGTCAACGGAGCCGAGCTGACCTACATCAACCAGGATGCCGAGACCAACAACGATCCGAAGAACGCCAACGACGAAGGCCCCGCCATCAGCTTCGGCAAGTGCTTCACCTACAAGCAGACGTGGTCGTTCATCGTGGGTAAGTTCATGACCGACGGTGTTTGGTGGTTCTACCTTTTCTGGGCTCCAGCCTACTTCTCCGATCAGTTCGGCTACAAGTCGAGTTCTGGTATGGGCCAGCTGCTCATCTTCACGCTCTACTTCATCGTCACCGTACTGAGCATCTTCGGCGGTTATCTGCCCAAGCTGTTTGTCGAGAAGCGCGGCATGAACCCATACGCCGGACGTATGCTGGCTATGCTCATCTTCGCCTTCTTCCCGCTCTTTGCCCTCTTCGCTCAGCCGTTGGCTATGTGGGAGAACTCGCCTATCGACCCTGCTTGGTGGCCTGCCATCATCATCGGTCTGGCCGGAGCTGGTCATCAGGCTTGGAGTGCCAACATCTTCTCTACGGTGGGCGATATGTTCCCGAAGTCTACCATCGCCACCATCACAGGTATTGGCGCTATGGCCGGCGGTCTGGGATCGATGCTCATCAACAAGATTTCGGGCAATCTGTTCACCTACGCCGAGGGCCAGGGAGCAGCCTTCCAGTTCTTAGGCTACGAAGGTAAACCAGCAGCCTACATGATGGTGTTCTGCTTCTGCGCTGTGGCTTATCTCATCGGTTGGGTCATCATGAAGACCCTCGTACCGAAGTACAAGCCCATTGTAGAATAACCGTGTGAATTAGAAAGCTTTACAGTACGATATAATAAAGCGGGAGGCTCCTTGAAGATGAGCCTCCCGCTTTATTTTCTTATTACGGATTCAACTTTTACATCATGCCTCCCATTCCAGGTGCGCCGCCCATCGGCATAGCAGGAGCCGGTTCGGGTTTGTCGACGATGAGGCACTCGGTGGTGAGGAACATACCGGCGATGCTGGCAGCGTTCTCCAGAGCTACACGAGCCACCTTAGCGGGGTCGATGACACCTGCTTCGCGCAGATCCTCGTAGACATCGGTGCGAGCATTGTAACCAAAGTCGCCCTTGCCTTCGCGAACCTTCTGTACGACCACAGCACCCTCGCCACCAGCATTGATGACAATCTGGCGCAGCGGCTCCTCGATGGCGCGCTCTACAATCTTGATACCCGTCTCTTCGTCGGCATTCTCGCCCTTCACAGCCTTCACAGCCTCGATGGCGCGGATGTAAGTGGTACCACCACCTGCCACAACACCTTCCTCGATGGCGGCACGGGTAGCGCAGAGAGCATCGTCTACACGATCCTTCTTCTCCTTCATCTCCACCTCGCTGTTGGCACCAACATAGAGCACAGCCACGCCGCCTGCCAACTTGGCCAGACGCTCCTGCAGCTTCTCCTTGTCGTAAGAGCTGGTGGTCTTCTCTATCTCGTTCTTGATCTGAGCCACGCGGTCGGCGATAGCTTCCTTCTGACCGGCACCATTGACGATAGTGGTATTGTCCTTCGAGATAACCACCTTGTCGCAAGTTCCGAGCATGTCCATCGTAGCCTGCTCCAGCTTCAGACCCTTCTCCTCGCTGATTACCAGACCACCCGTCAGCACAGCAATATCCTCGAGCATAGCCTTGCGGCGATCGCCGAAGCCAGGAGCCTTCACGGCACAAACCTTCAGACCGGCACGCAGACGGTTCACCACGAGTGTGGTCAGCGCTTCGCTGTCTACGTCCTCAGCAATAATCAGAAGAGGAATACCCTGCTCTGCTGCGGGCTGCAGCACGGGCATCAAGTCCTTCAGGCTGGAAATTTTCTTGTCGTAGATGAGGATGCGGGGATGATCCATCAGGCACTCCATCTTGTCGGTATCGGTCATGAAGTAGCTGCTCAGATAACCGCGGTCGAACTGCATACCCTCTACAACACCGATGTGGGTGTCACGGCTCTTCGACTCCTCGATGGTGATGACGCCGTCCTTCGAGACCTGACGCATAGCGTCGGCCAAGAGCTTACCGATTTCCTTATCGTTGTTGGCGCTGACGGTAGCCACCTGCTCAATCTTGTCGTAGTTGTCGCCAACGACTTCAGCGTTCTGCTTGATATAGTCGACAACAGCTGCTACAGCCTTGTCGATACCGCGCTTCAGGTCCATCGGGTTGGCACCTGCGGTGACGTTCTTCAGACCCACGTTGATGATGCTCTGAGCCAGGATAGTAGCCGTTGTGGTACCATCACCAGCATCGTCGCCCGTCTTAGAGGCCACGCTCTTCAGGAGCTGTGCGCCCGTGTTCTCGAACTTGTCCTCCAGTTCGATTTCCTTAGCTACGGTGACGCCATCCTTTGTAATCTGCGGAGCACCGAACTTCTTCTCGATAATCACGTTGCGACCTTTCGGGCCGAGGGTTACCTTCACTGCATTTGCCAACTGATCTACACCATTCTTGAGCAGATCGCGAGCGTCCATATTGAATTTAATATCTTTTGCCATCTTTTTATTATTTACGATTTACGGATTTACAATTAATTTGCCAATTCTGCTTTTTGTAATTTGTCCTCCTGGGGGAGTTAGAGGGGGCTACCCAATAATTGCGAGCACGTCCGACTGGCGCATCATCAAATACTTCTCACCCTCGAGTTCGAGTTCAGTACCGGCATACTTGCCATAGAGCACTTCGTCGCCCTCTTTCAGGATCATCTCCTCGTCTTTCGTTCCCTTGCCTGTGGCAATCACTTTGCCGCGCAATGGTTTCTCTTTCGCCGTATCAGGAATAATGATACCGCCGATTTTCTCTTCTGCTGCTGCAGGAGCAATCAGAACTCTGTCTGCTAATGGTTTGATGTTCATAGTTACAATTTTTTTAGTTATTACGATTCTTATTTTTTCAACTTTTCTGCCTTCAACATTACAAAGCTTGTGCCACAACTGTCAGATGCCACAACGTGTCAGTCGGCTACCGACAGATTGTCAGTCTCCCTTGAACACTCGAAAACAAAAATAAACACAGATTTATTTTGTGGTTTGCTCGCTTATTCGTAAATTTGTCCCCAAAAAGAATTGAACCATGAAGAATTATTTGATGAGCACAGCAATCGGCGACATTGCCAGCAGCGCATACGAAGGCAGAGCACACCGTATCAAGGACTACAACAAAGTGAAGCATACTATCCCGACTGGGCCAGCCAGAGATATGCCGACTTCCACGACGACTACACCTTCAACTCCACCTGTGCCAGTTCGGTGGGGCCCGCCATCATCTGCTTCCTCGAATCCGAAGACTACGTCGACTGCATCAAGCTGGCCATCTCCTTAGGCGGTGATGCCGACACGCTGGCCGCCATCGCCGGTCCAATGGCCTACGCCCACTACAAGAAGATGCCCGATGCCCTCGTCTACCAGGCCCTGAAGAAACTCCCCGACTGGATGGTGGATGTCAACGAGCGCTTTGACAACATTATTAATAAGGTATAGTATAACATATGATGATCCGCTAATACATAGAATACAATGGAAACAAACAGCATAAAAAAGATGCTCAAGTCATACTATGGATATGAATCTTTTCGACCCATGCAGGAAGAAATCATCAATCATACCATTAGTGGTGGCGACTCATTAGTATTAATGCCTACAGGTGGCGGTAAATCGCTCTGCTTCCAAATCTCAGCTTTAGCAATGGAGGGGATGGCCGTAGTTGTGTCACCTCTTATATCCTTGATGAAAGATCAGGTGCGAGCACTGAGGGCAAATGGCATTGTGGCCAAGGCACTCAATAGCAGCAACGACGAAAGCCTGAACCGAAGCATTATCAGGCGATGCATAGAGGGAAATGTCAAACTACTATATATTTCACCAGAACGACTCGTCGGAAGCAATGAAAATGTAGTTTTATTCGACTTTCCTATTGAGGAACTTACAGATGGCAAGCATTACGCGGTAAAAAATGCAGAACAGGCATCACCACGGAATCTTGGCCTTTCGCTTGCTACGATACCGACAAAGAATGGGCAAAAGAAGTCGCGTTAAACGAAATAAAAACAAATATAAACAAAAGACTATTATCATGGATAGATGAATACCCAATGACATAAGGGTTTCATTGAGTTAGCCATTGTGAAATTTGGTATTAGGGGTAAAAAAGGAACATTACACATATTGTTGTACTAATTTCCGCCGTAGCGTAAAAGCTGAAGCCTTGCGGCTCGTG
>ERZ842401.1318-NODE-1318-length-35843-cov-57.855538_pt1 | contig 35843 bp, 25 predicted proteins | sample MGYA00521270_ERZ842401 | MGnify/ENA primary metagenome ERZ842401 (study PRJEB31892, sample SAMEA3878208) | bioreactor metagenome | biome: Moose rumen | place: Sweden | collected 2011-10 | study: EMG produced TPA metagenomics assembly of the PRJEB12797 data set...
CACACAGCTAATTTTTTGCTTATGGACGATAACAAGAAGAAAACCAAGAAGAAGCTCTCGACGGCCATGCTGGGCCGTGCCTTCGTGGAGCTGGACTACCGCTACCGCACGGTACGGGGCTACCGTCTCTACCAGGTGGTGCGCCGCCAGCCCGACGAGATGCGTGCCCTGCGTCAGCAGATGGCCACGGACGATACAGATACAGATGATACAGATGTTTTCTGAAACCTCTCGCGTACCGCGCACGCACGCGGTACGCGTAAAAGTTTACATCATTCATCTGTATCTGTATGTATCAGATGGACTCCGGTTGAATAGCTGCTGCCGCTTTCTTCCCAATAAGCGGGGGTTATTTTCCAATAAGTACCACTTATTTTCCAATAACCCTGGGTTATTCTGAAATAAGGCAGGGTTATTGGAGAATGTAAAAATGTAAAAATTAAAAAATGAAAGAATTAAAAAATGAGAGATATTTTTAGGCACGGATTTACACGGATTAACACGGACTTTCTATCCTGTACTCTGTCCCACGTGTAAGCCCATGATTCGTGTCAATCCGTGCCTAATTAGAAAATTAAAAAACGAGAAATGATGAAACAGTCTTATAGCAAATCAGAATTGGCCGCACTGGCCGGTGTGTCGTACTCCACGTTCTACCGCTTCTTGGCGAGCCGCCGGCAGCAGCTTGCCCGGCTGGGTGTCAGCATGAAGGCCCAGCTGCTGCGGGGCAAGGCGCTGCACTATGTGTGCCGTGAATACAACATCAGCCTGCCTGACGAAGAGCCCGCCACACCCGCGAGACACATCAAGTTCCGCTGATGTCCTGAAACAGGTCCTTCGCCATCAGCTGGCTATGAACAAATGCAGCATGTGAATTGCGTGTCAATCCCCATGGAGTTATAAAGGTGTGGACGGCTCCGTGTCTGATGCCCGTCTCCTCCATGAACAGCTGCTTGCGGTTCTGCAGCTTCTCTTCGTAATCCTTAGTGATGGCGTACGGGTGCTCGCAGAATTTCATTTCCACTAAGTGGACGATCCTGTCTGCCCGCTTGATGACCAGATCAATCTGAGCACCCTTTCTAATGTCTCCTTCCCGGGGGGTAAAACGCCACGAGGACGACTCTGTGGCTATGCCTGAAATGCCTAAGCCCTGCTTGATGTGTGGCAGGTGGCGCAGGCAGATCTCTTCGAATGTGAAACCTTCCCACGACTCCACACTGCGGTCTGTGAAATGGTGTTGCCAGTATTGCTCGTCGCGAGAACGGTTGTTCTCCACATACTGGAAGTAGAACAACGTGTAGAAGTCGGCAAGCCGGTATAGTGTCAGTTTGTTCTTATTGCCGTATTGCGCATACGATACGATGAAGTCACACCTTTCCAGATTGTCCAGCAACTTTGTAAGCCCTCCTCCGCTGAATCCTGTGGCTTTCTCTATCTCAGCCCGGAGGAATCCCTGCCGCTTCGTCGAGAGAAGGCGGACTATGGCTATGTAGCGATTGGCCTTTCGGAAGAGAGCGTTGTATAGCTCGTTGAACTCGTCACTCAAGTCACCGCCGCGGCGGAATATGAGCGAGTCGACATTCTGCGGCAGGCTGAGATAGGGACGCAACAGGCTTAGATAGTAGGGGACGCCTCCGAAAACCATATAGCACTGTAGTATCTGGTAGTCGTCCCAGTCGAATCCGTGCTCCTGGAGATACGCCTTGCACTCGCTCAGATAGAAAGGGCGCAGGTAGATGCGGTGTGTGATGCGGTTGTGCAGCCCGCCTTGGTTGTCCTCGAGCTTTTCCTTCATCCAGCTCGTAGCACTGCCGCAAGCAATAAACACAATGTCGTCACGGTCCTGCACCCAGTTGGCCCAGAAATACTCCAGTTCACCGACGAACTCACTGCCCAGGGTGTCCATCCAAGGCATCTCGTCGAAGAATATCACCTTCCGCTGTTCGGTGCATCCCTCCAGGTAGCTTTCCAATTGGAGGAATGCCTCATGCCAATTTTCCGCCTGAGGCATCTCGCTGTTCCCGGAATAGCGGATGAGTGCCTCACGGAAGTTCTTCAGTTGTACTTGCTTGGTCTGCCGATGTGCCCCGACATAATGGAAACAGTAGCTGTCATTGAAGAAGCGCCTCACAAGGAACGTCTTGCCAACACGGCGGCGACCGTATAAGGTGACAAACTCAGAACGATGCGACTCCATAGCCCACTTCAGTTCCTCCAACTCTCGTTCACGTCCAATCAGTTTATCTATCATCTTTTTGTTTTTTTATGGTTGCAAAGATAAATATTCTTTCTGGATTATCCAAGAGTTTTTGTCCAAAAGTGGGTGTTTTATGTGAGATTTGGGCAAAAGTACGCCTGATTTTGTCCAAAAGTGGGTGTCTTGTGTGAGATTTGGGCAAAAAGTCCGTCACTGTTCGTCACTCTTTATCAGAGATGGTCAAAGATAGTCAGCGGCCTTTCCGAATGTCGTACCTTTGCCATTGCAACGGGGCGGAAGTTTTTCCGGAGTGCAGAGGAAAACTTTTTTGAGTGCACGCAAAAAATATTCCGAGTGCACTCCCGAAAACGGAACCTCCGCGGCAAGCGAGAGAATCAACATCCAGTTTATTAACAACACAAAAACAAAACTATTATGGCACTGAAAGTAAAAGCAAAGGAACGCCTGATCAAGGTAGGCAAGTATGCCGACACGTATCGTTATCAGATGATGCCCGAACTCTATTCGACGCTCAACCAGGAGAAGGTCATCCGCGAGGCCGCGCTGCGCAGCGGTGTGAGCCAGGGTGTGATGCAGGCCTGCTGGGATGCGGCTGGCGAGGTCATCAAGGCGTGGGCCACTGAGGGTCACTCCGTCGTGCTGCCCGGTCTGGGAAGCATGCGCTTCGGTCTGTCGGCCAAGACCGTTGCCGACGTGAACGACGTCAAGTCGAGCCTGATTACCATGCGCCGCATCGTGTTCACACCCGCCGTGGAGCTGAAGGACGAGCTGAAGGCCACCAACGTGGTCATCACCTGCTACGACCGCAACGGCAACGAGGTGAAGCGTGTGACCAGCACCGACCCGGGCACCATCGAGGACACCGACAACACCGACAACACTGACAACACCAGCGACACCGGTGACAACACTAACGACAACACCGGCGGCTCGGGCAACTCTGACAACACCGGCGGCTCGGGCAACTCTGACAACACCGGCGGCGATGACGGATACGGGATTTAAGGTAAAAGGGAAAAGTGAAGAGTGAAGAATTTGCTACCGCCACTCTGCAATGCTGCCGCCACTCTGCAATGCTGCCGCGCGGTGGTAATCATAAAGTTTAAAGTTTAAAGTTTAAAGTGTATGAAGAAAGAGACTTGGAAACAGATTATTCAGATTGTCGTGACTGTGCTGACGGCCATCAGTAGTACCTTGCTTGTTCACTCATGCGGACTGTCACACTGATCATCGTTCACTGCAGTGCAGTGCGGCCCGACCAGACTAGTTCGGCGGCCTAAATAAAGAAGAAATCAGCTGACCATAGTACGGGTCAGCTGATTTCTTGATATATACATCGCCGAATCGGTATTGTGTTGGTAATCAGGAGGCTACAGACTTTTTGCTATTCGTGGATGATATACATTTTCTGTTGTCCCATAGGTTTTCTGAGTATTTTGTTGTATCTTTGCACACAGAAATGATGCATGAGAGAATGAAATATCGGACGATGCCACTGATAGCCTTGCTCCTGACAGCATGTAGCTACCTGCCGACAAAAGGTGGTGACGACGACTGCGACTCTACACAGATGACGCGGACGCTGACCGAGCGTGGATGGATGCTGCTGGAACAGCATGATGCCGACTCGGCCTTGACGGTCTTGCTTAACGCTGCCGACTACAGCACGGGGAGCCATGACCACCCTGCCAACTACCGGCTCTATGCGCTGATCTCCCAACAGTATGAGGCCAAGAACCTGAGTGAACAGCAACAGCAGTTTCAACAGCGCATGCTGGTGGAGGCACAGGCGGCGGGTAATGCCCAGTGGCAGTCTGAGGCCTACGGGCGCATGGCCGTTACGGACATGGTGGCAGGACTGTCGGACAGGGCTGCCACGCACGCAAAGGCTGCCTATGAGCTCGCACGGAAGGATACGCTTGACTATCGTGCTCAGACACTGCTCTTGCTCTGCCAGATTTATCTGCAACAAGAACGTACCGACTCTGCCCGCTACTATCTGGACGAGTCGGAGCTCGTCAGTCCTCAAGTGACCGCTACCGACCTCTATCGGCTTTCTCATGTCTATGTGCTGGCCGGCGAAGGAAGACAAAGTGAGTTAGAAGCACTGGTTAAGCGGTACCTGCCAGCGTGTAATGTCTATACACGGGCGGAAATGCTGCGCTTGCAGCTGTCCGTGTACGAGGATGCGGGACGATGGCAGGCGGCTCTTAGCAGCAGCAAGCAGCTGACGGCACTCACCGACTCCATAGCGGCCGAGGAGTCGTCGGCCTCGATGACCAGGATTCATGAGCTGCAGCACGAACAGCAGATGAAGCTCATGGACGAACGGCAGCAGTTGCAGTTGGCCACAGAGCGTTCGCGCCACTACCGCCTCACGACAGTCGTGCTGGGACTGCTGCTGGCAGCCAGCATGGCAGGTCTGTTCTATCGACGGCGGGCGCTCAGGGCTCATGCCCGCGAACTGGAGGCCATGCGGCTGGCAGAACAGGCCCAGGCTGGCGAGGAGCAGCTGCGCATGGAGAACGTACAGCTACAGAAAGTCTACTACGAACGCCTCTTTGCCATCATCCTCCCCATTCTCAACGCTTGCCGGGGCAGGAGCGGACACATCAATCTGGAAGAGGACTCATGGGCGCTGATAGAGCGCAATACGGACATGGTGCTGCCCGGCTTTACCTCCCGTCTGCGCCGCCAGCACCCTACATTGTCGGAAGAGGATGTACGCTTCTGCTGTCTGATCATGATGCGTGTGCCGAACACCATCCTGGCCGACATCTACGGCATTGCCCCTTCGTCGGTAGCCATGCGAAAGCAACGGATGAAGAAGAAGTTCGACGACATCATGCACGAGCAAACTTTGGAAAACTATCTAAACCAATACGGAATATGAAGAAAATCATCTTTTCGGTCTTACTATCAGTCACAATGATAACCACGGTACACGCCCAACGGGTGTGGACGGAAGGCACGGTATGGGACATCACGTACACGACAGAAGCGGGAACAGTGAACAAGCGCTTCGAGCTTGTCCAGCCAGTGACCGTGGGAGAACACACCTACTTCCCGCTGGTCGAGACGACTGCTGAGGGCAGCCACACGCTGGGCTATGTGCGCACAGAGCGGGGCGACACACTGGTCTATGCCCGGGTCTATAACCCCCAGACAGGCGAGCTGCTGGGCGACAGGCTGCTCTACGACTTCACGCGTCCCTACGAGCCTGGCAGCGTAGTCCGCTATGGTCTTTCCGATCGCATCTGCGAGGTTCCCATCAACGAGGAAAATGGCACGATAACATACTACCGCGACGTGCTGGAGGATGGCGACTGTCTGCCGGCGTATGCAGAAGTCATCTATCTGCTGGGAGCCACAGGAGGACCGTTCAGCCTGTTTCTGGACTCGATGTTTGATCCCACTGGTATCAACGGAGGGGCTGGGGCGGCTAAGTCCACCAACGTGAGCCATATTATCTTTGGGACGAAGTCGAGAGCCCAGTCTGTGTTGACGCCTGCCAGTACTACGGTAAGTCTGACCGACGGAAGCACCTACCGCTCGTTTGCCTTCCGGCTGATGAGCGAGGTGGAGCAGCAACAGGAGAAACCTGCCAGTCTCGTCATGTCACCGCTGTCTGCCTGGCTGGCCCTCGGCATGTTGCAGAATGGGGCCAACGGCAACACGCTGTCGGAAATGAAACAGGCCATGGGTACCACGGGACTGTCCGCGGAACAGCTGAACGCCTTCAATGCCGAACTGGTGCAGAGCTTCAAGAGCATTGCGAATCCAGAGACGTGGAGTGAGGGTGTGGAATACTACAGTGCAGCGTCAGCTCCGGCGCTGGAGACGGCCAACAGCATCTGGTCGGATACAGGATTCCCCTTCTACGATGCGTTCTACAACGTCAACACCCAGTCCTACGAAGCAGAACTACAGACTGTCGACCTCTCGCTGCAGTCTTCGTTGGACGCGGTGGACAGCTGGGTGAACGAAAAGACACACGGCAATATACCATCTGTAAGAATACAGCCGAGTGACGACTTGTGTATGCTGCTCGTCAATGCCCTCTACTTCAAAGGCTCGTGGAAAACTCCTTTTTATGCATTCTTTACTCGTGACGAGCCCTTCTATAACTACGGTACGGAGCCGGTCAGCGTGCCGACGATGCATCAGGAAGAATACATGGACTACGCACACACCGATGGCTATCAGGTAGTCAGATTATACTACAATTCTGGCGGTCGGCTCAGCATGACGCTCTTCCTCCCTGACGATACGCAAGTGCTGAAGCCCTTTACCGCCGAACTGTGGAAGGAAGCATGCTCGCAGTTGGCCGTGAAAAGAATACTGCTCTCACTACCCCGCTTTTCCACCGACAGTGACCTTTCATTGAAAGATGTGATGAAAGCAATGGGTATGCTCGAGGCTTTCAATGGAAATGAGGCCAATTTCTCCTTGCTGTCACCACGCCAGGTGTTTGTCGCCATGATGAAGCAGCTTGCGCATGTTGAGGTTGACGAAGAAGGAACCACAGCCGCTGCAGTAACCGTTATAGGCATGGGGAATTCCGGATTTGATGTGGTTTCGCCCCTGCCCGTTACTTTCAATCGTCCTTTCTACTACACCATAGAGGACAATAAGACAGGGGCGATACTCTTCATGGGCCACGTTGTCAGCCTCGATAAGGAGGATACCGCTGTCCGGCAGGTGACTGCCCGCGATGCACAGGGAGCCTTGTACGACCTGACCGGTCGGCGACTGATGGCACCTCCTTCGAAGGGACTTTACATCTGTAACGGCCGACTGGTAGGCGCTCGTTAAGAAATCAGCTGGCCCCATACACGAGGTCAGCTGATTTCTTTGATGTCTGGTTTGTGGTGGAAGCCCCCAACGGAGCACCCAGCGGGGATTTATTTCACCAGGACCTTGCGGATGGTGCCGTCGCTCATACGGACGATGTTCAGACCGCGCTGCATGTGCTGCAGCTGGCGTCCATCCAGCGTGTAGACGGCCTCGGCGGTAGCGGCAGGCAGGACACGCGGCTGGCTGACGGCTGTAGCAGCATTGGCAGTGGCCTTAAGGCTCAGTCCGCCGTACTCGTTGACGGCCTGTACCTGCCAGACGTCACTGCCGGCGGCACGCGGTGATGCGGATGCCGACTGGCTGCCGTTGAAGGTTGTCTCCTTGGTGAAGCCGGCCACCTCGCCGTTCTTGGTCACGACGTAGCAGATGGCATAGGGCACGGCCTCCCAGCTGAGCTGACCATTCTCCTCCTTGACCACTGGGGCGTCGCACGCCTCGCACAGCAGGTCGGGCTGCCAGTTGTCGTCGCCGCCCATCACGTTCTTCAGCGTGTACTCGGCAGCCTCGTCGGCCGTGAGTGTGTTCTTCACGCCGAACTTCTCTACCTTCTGGTCGCCATTCATGTAGTAGTAATAGGTCTCGCGCTGCGACAGGTCGACGGGCTGGCCGTTGGCATCCACCGTGTTGTACTCAGCCCAGAGTGCGGGCAGACCGCCCATGGTGTTGTACCAGCCCTTGGCAGGCAGGTTGATGAAGGTCTGTGTGTTGATGAACACCGTCTTGGGCTCGTTGTGCCAGGGGCGCCCCAGCCAGACATCCTTCACGTCGACACCGGTGTGCGGACGGATGACATTGTTCTGGAACACATAGCCCCACTTCACGTCGGCAGCATGGCTGGGAGCCACGATGTAGCCACCCGATGGACGGTTGATTTCCAGCGTGTCGCCGTCCAGATAGACGTTGCCGGAGTTATAGATGAAGTCTACGGCACCCTCGATGAGCGAGTTCTTGATGTAGTGGCGGTTGTTGGAGGTTGAGGTGGTGATCCACGTATCCTGGTATGAGAGCAGCGCCACGTTGTTCAGGGCGATGCGGTCGCCGCCGGTGTTCAGTGCCAGGGCCTGCGGACCGGCCTGCTGCTCATGGCCGTACGAGTTCTCAAGGGTGATGTTCTCGAAGAACACATTGTCCGAGTTGACCGTCACGGTGGCACCCACGCTGACGTGTACGGCATTCTCGCCGCCGGAGAGAGCGTCGTTCAGGATGACGGCCTTGTCGCGGTCCTGACCAATGATGTGCAGGTAGGGCTTGGTCTTGGGTATGTCCACATGCTCCTTGTACTGGCCATTCTTCACGAAGATGAGCCACGGTGTTCCGCGTCCGGCAGGAGCGGCGTCGACGGCTGCCTGCACGGTCGTATAGTCACCACCGCCGTCCTGGGCAACCACGGCATCGTAGAGCTTGGCCACGGGCTGCGTGCGCTCCATCGTGGTGAAGCTGATTTCCACCTTCTCAACGGCATTGCCGCTACGGCTGACGAGCACACCCTCGGGCATGGTGAAGGTGTACGGCGTGTTATATTTCAGACCGACATACTTGAAGACGGCCGTCTTGCCGCTGATGATAGGAGCAATCTCCTCGCCGTTCAGCGTGGCAGTGCCGCTGCCGGCCTTCACCTTGTTGTCGAAGTTCAGGATGATAGAACCGTTGGCACTCACGCCGGTGGCGTTCTGTTCGGGGTTGCTGCTGACAAGCGTAGCCTTCTGGTTGGCAGTGCCAGTGGCCTCGGCCAGCACGAAGATCTCAGCAAGGGCCGTTCCGTCGTAGTCGCTCTCGACACCCACCTTGTCGCTGGTCCGGTCGGGCATCCAGCGAATCCAGACGCGCTCCTTGTCGTTGGCCGTCTCGGGCAGTGCAAACTCCTTCGGACCGTCCCAGCCGCGTGCCGGCGGGTTGAACGTACCGATGGTGGTGAAGTTCTCGCCGTCAACAGAGTACTGTACGTTGTTCACGCTATAGGTATTGTAGTCGTCGCCCAGGCAGCTGGAGATGATCAGGTTCTCATAACCCTTCGACGAGAAGGAGATTTCAAAGTACCACTCCTCAGACAGGTATTTCCAGATGCGGGCTGCATACTTGCCATTCTCCTGACCGTTGCTGCTGCCGCGCGTCAGCCAGCCATTGGTAGAGCCGTCAGCCTTGCGCAGTGACAGCATGCCGGCATTCTCAGAGTCGGCCTTGTAGTCGGCCACGCGGTCCTTAGCAGGCTGGTCGTAGTAGAGATCCCAACCCACGATGTAGTCGGCAGCCGAGAAGCTGGCCGTTACGTTCTTCTCGCCGTCCATGTAAATGGTACGCTCGGCATCGGTCGTGCTGTCCTCCCAGCCGGTGAAGGTCATGATGCGGTTGTTGACCGTGGTCAGCTTCACCTCGGTACCCTCCTCATAGTAGTGCACACCGTCAACGTAGTTGCCCACGGGCGAGAACAGTACCAGATTCTCGTTGGCACCCTCGGAGCGGGTGATGTTCAGGGCATAGACATTCTTCTTCGTATAGGTGGCAATGAGTGTCGTGTTAGCCTTGATATCAAAGGTATAGGGATTCTTGGTGGATACCTCGTTGCCGGCCTCGTCGGTCCAGGCGGCAAAGTGGTAGCCGAAATTCTCGGATGCTGTCACGATGATGGCAGTTCCCTCGTCAAACTCGTTGCCCACGGGCGTGCTCGACACCTTGCCGGCACCCTCGGTGCCCAGCTTCACGCTCATGGTGAATGTCGGGACGGCCTCAATGGTTCCTGTCACGTCGCCGTTGATGACGACGTCACTGAAGGCATACTGTTTGTTGTTGGCCAGGCCATAGATATAGATCTTCGCGTAGAAGATATCGTCGGTAGCAGGAACGGCACTCAGGTCGAAGGTGTGGTTAGACACGTAGGGCGACTCCTTAGCCAATTGTGGAGTAATCTTCTCGCCGACCTTGGTCTCCTTGTTGCCGCTGACGATTACCACATCGAAGGCACCGCCGTTGGTTCCTACGCGGCTGGCATTGAATGAGAGGCTCTTCGGCGTGAAGGTCAGCGCCTTCTTGGGCTTCAGGGTGAACACGATGGCGTGATTGTCGTCACCGGTTGCACCTGTCTCGGTGGGCTGGAACTGCTGGCGCACAACATCGGCATCGGTGCGCAGGCCCAGAGGCTCCAACTTGTCGCCCCACGACAGACCAGCCACAGAGAACAGCCCGTCCTTGGACGTGGCGGCATTGGTCTCGAGCGTAGCCGACTTGAGTTCCCAGGTAGCGGTGAAGCCCTTCTCGTCGACGGCAACAGCAGCCTCTGCAGCCTCGGCGCTGATGCTGATTTCGTTCATGCGCCACTGAGCCGTAGCCTCGTTGGGGGCTATCAGTCGCACGATAACCTTCTCTTTGTTATTAGCAGAGAGGGGCACGGTGTTGGTGTTGTATATCCACCAGTTGGTGCCGCCGGCATAGCCACCGGCATCGCTCCACGTCTGTCCACCGTCTGTGCTCACCACGACCTCCAGATTGCGGACTGCGTTGTCGCCGCAGGTGAATGCGAAGGAGAACTGCACATTCTTATAACCTTTGGTGGGGAAGCCAATCTCGAAGTACTGGTTGTGCTGAGTAGCATCGCTATAGTCGGTGATGTTGTTGGGGTTCATATCCTGATAGAGCGACATAATCTTGTCACCATTATTGTCCATGATACCCCAGAAACGTGTTCCCTTGGCAGAAACATAGTAGTCGCTCTGCGTTCCAGTAAAAGCGTTGGGCAGGATTCGAGGCAGTGTGCCGAAGCCGTTCCATCCCACCTGTGCCCAAGCATCGGTGTTGGGCGTGTAGACATTGTCAGCCACCGTGTAGCCCGTATCGAAGGTCCACTTGGCCAGTTCTGTGCTCTCGGCAGCTGCTGACAAGGGCAGCAGGGCCAGCAATGCAACCAGCAGTTTTGTCAGATAAGTTTTGTTTTGCATAATTAATGATAGTAGTTATTTGTTTTTAATAGATTACTTTCTTGGTGGTGCCGTCAGCCATACGAACAATGTTCAGTCCACGACGGAACGACTGCTGCTGGCGTCCGTCAAGGGTGAAAAAACTGGTACTGACCACGTTGGGGTTGTCGATGGTACGGATGCCCGTAGTGCTGTCGACAGCCATTCCGCTGATGGTGATGTCGCTGATGCAGAGCGTCTTGTCGTTGGCTGAGCCGTTGTACCAGGGATAGATGCGCAACAAGAGCTGCTCACCGTCCTTGACCGTCAGCACGGGCTGGCTCTGAATGAACACGGGATTGTTGGCCGTCATCTTCTTGCCCTCGAACATCGTGGTGCGGGTCTCGAAGTTGTCGGTAGAGTAATACACGTGTGCACACATGCCGTTGCCGCCGGCACCACACATATAAAATGAGATATTGTTAATCTTCAGGTCGTTGCCTGCATTGGGCTTGATGCCAAACTCTATGTAGCGGTCCGGATTGTCGTCAATCTCATCGGCAGGCCATTTGTAAACAGTCTTGCCACCCTCCTCAACAGGGTTGTCCACCAGGTTGCGCTGCATCTTGCGTGAAGCATCGAAGCCGGTACCGTCGGGCCATACGGTTGCGCTGTTAGGATTGGCATAGCGCTGCAGCAACATTCCGTGCCACGACTCAGCAATCACATTGGCCGGTCCGGTCAGCACGTAGCTGTCGTCCTTTTCCAGTCGCCAGTAGGCCTTCACCTCAGCACCGCCTTCCAGCACGACGGCTGTTGCGCTGACGGGCACCTCGATGGTCTTCGAACCTTGCGTCACGGTAATCTTGCCGCTGAAGGCACCATTGTCTTTCAGCACCACCTGAGCGTAGAACGTCTTGATGAGCGTCGACGAGTTGTAGTCGGCCGTCAGCGACGGCTTCCACTCGGTCTTGTTGAACGACAGCTCGATGCCGTCGGTGGCAGCAATCGTTACCGATCCTTCCTCAGGAGTCAGTCCGAAGCCGTTCAGCGTAAACTCCTTCTGCAGGGTCTGTCCCTTGTAGGCTTCGCCCAGGTCGCCGGTAGCCGGCGACACGCTGAGGTCGGTAGGCAGCACGATGTCGTCGGCCAGTATGCCCTGAGCCTTCATCAGTCGGGCGCACTCGCGGGCTACCAGCAGGGCACCCGTCGTATTGAAGTGGGTAGAGCCCTGACCGTCGAACAATGCAGCCTCGCACTTCGACTGGCTGCCATAGCTCTCATAGAGTGTCTTGGTGGCCTGGGTCAGGTCAATGAAGCTGATGCCCTTCTCCTTGGCCAGCTGCTCCGAGTGGTAGGCATAGTCCATGGTGTGGTCGTCGGCCGGCACGCTTTGTTTCTCCTTGATGCCGTCGGCGGTCAGTACAGAGAACGAATCGCCCAGGTCGTGGCGACCGTTGCGGCGTATGGTGCTGCCCGTGAAGTAGCTACGGCATACGGGCGAACAGATGATAGGTGTGGCACCCAGTGCCTTGGCCTCGTCGACTATCTTGCCCAGCCATTCCTTATAAGTGGTCGAGGGCACGGTGCCGCGCAGGTCAACGGTAGCCGCACTCGTGGCGTCGCCGATGCTTTCGTAATAGGCTTTCAGTGCGTAGCCGTCCATGCCCGAGTTCTTCTCGTCGTTATGCCCGAAGGTGATGATGACATAGTCGCCAGCCTCGACGTTCTTCTTGGCCGTCTGCCACAGTTCGTTATAGCCGCCGCGGCTGTCGCGTCCGCCCTTGGCGTAGTTGACGCTGGTCCAGCCGTTGGTGAGGAAGTTGCCGAAGTACATGCCCCAGCCGCGGGTCACGGTGGCTGATTCGTCATAGGGCGCCATGGTGGAGTCGCCCAGCGTGTGCACCTTCTTGCCGTTGCCGGCAGAACACAGCAGCAGGGCGAGTGTCACGAGGAAAAAGAGTTTTGCTTTCATTTTTTCTTTGCAGTTATTAGCTTGATTAGTTATTTTTGATTTCCGGCTGCAAAATTAGGCTGATTCTGCGATGGAATGGGGGGAAATTTGCGTCAAACGGGGATGAAAAACGCGTCAATCTTCGTTTCTCATCCCCGTTTGATGCAAGATTACACCCTCTTAAAGCGTATTCTTAAAGTCTGTTGGCGACTGTCCCGTGCTCTGCTTGAAACAACGGCTGAAGTACTTGGGGTCTGTGAAGCCACAGGCATAGGCCACCTCGGCAACGGTCTTGCCCGTGTCGCGCAAGAGGTGGCAGGCATGCTTGATGCGGGCCTCGCGCAACAGGTCCTGCGGGGTGATGCCCATGGCCTGTTTGAGTTTTCGCTGTAAACCGGAACGGCTGGTGGCTGCCGCCTCGGCCATATCGCCCACGCTGGCCTCGCTGTTGCCGATGTTCTCCTCGATGAACTGCATCACGCGCTGCAGCATGGGGTCAACCTCTTGCTTCTTGGCTCTTGTCTCTTGCTTCTCATCTCTAACCTCTATCAGTTTAAGATACTTCTCCAGCGTCTCGTGCTGCTCGCGCCTGATGCGCCTGATATAGAGTAAGGTGTAGACGATGATGCCCAGGGTGCATACTACGAGCAGCACCATGAGCAGGTGGCCCCATGTAGACTCCCAGAAGGTGGGTGTCACGATGATGGTCAGCTGGCGTACATTGTCAAGCCACTGGCCGTCGGCATCGGTAGATCGTATCTCCAGCAGGTACTCTCCCGGTTTCAGATTGAGCAACGTGGCCGAGCGATCATGTCCGATAAAGTTGTCTGACCTGTGGCCGGCCTGTGATGCTGCAGACCACTGCTGTCTGGGCAGCAGGCGGAAAGCATAGTTGATGCGGTCGGGGGCGCTATAGTCAATGGCTGCAAAACGGACAGTGACATTGCGTTCCCCAGGCTGTAGCACCAGGGTGTCGAGATAGGTGACAGCCCTGTTGTCGCGCCCTCCCTGTACGGAGATGCCTGTCAGCACGACCTTGGGCTGGTAGGCTTGCCGGGACATCTGCTCCGTAGTCGTTACAAAGGCGCCGTCCATCAGGCCGAAGAGCCATTGGTCATGGTCCAGCTTCAGGGGGTGTGCCTCGCTGAAGCGGTAGTCGCTGTTGAAATAGTGGCTGTCAAGAACACGTTCCACCCCCTGGGAGTCGACGATGCTGACGAGATGGTTGCCGACAACCATCAACCTGTTGTTGCCAAAGTCCGTCAGCGAGACTACGACATCGTTGGGCAGCAGCTGGTTGCGGGCGGTGTAGTGGCGGAAGACGGGCTGCTCTGACAGCAGGCGGTCGGCATCGATGCCATTGACACCTCCGCTCTCGGTGGCGATGAAGAGCTGGCTCCGGGGAGTCTCTAAGATGTCCATGGTGGCACTGCTGCTCAGGCTTTCGGCGCGGTCTGACTCGCGGTGGTGCCGGCGAAACCTCATCTTTTCAGCATCTTTCTCTATCTGTGCCACAATCAGTCCGTCAGTAGCTGCAGCCATCAACAGCTGCCCTTGTTGCGCCAGATGCAGGTGGTGGATGCGCAGAGCAACATCCTTGGGGTAGTTTGCCGGAACGCGGAAGTGGGGATGCCCGGCCTCAGGCTCTGTCGTGTAGCACAGGCCGCCGTCCAGCGTTCCAAGCCACAGACGTCCGAAGTGGTCTTCCGTGATGCTATAGACATTGTTGCTGGGAAGGTCGGTAAAGTGGTCTGTCTCAAACGTGTTGTCTGCACGCTCCCGTAGTCGGAACAGTCCTTCGGGCTTGGCTCCGAGCCACAGCGTACCGTTCTTGGACTGGTACATGCTATAGACGGCTGCGCCAAAACGGGTATAGGACGCATGCAGCCGTCCGTCGGGTCCTAAGTAGTCGGGCTGGCGCCTGATGTCGCCGTGATAGACTCGCACGGCACCGTCGCCCTTCGTGGTCAGCCAGATACGGCCTTGGCGGTCGGTAAACAGGCACTTCACCTCTGACGCAGGTTCCAAGGGCAAGCGCCATGTGTGCTGCTCCTGGGAAATCTGCTTGCTGATGCCGTTGCCTATGGCAGACCAGCCGTTGCCTTGACGGTCAGTGTAGGAAAAGCCCTTGCCGCGGTCGGGGTCCTTGACAGACTGGCTCATGCGGTAGCGCTTGACATCGGCCTCCGCCTGACGGGCTTCACTGTCTGTGAGGTCGCTGAACAGGCAGGAGCGTGTGTTGAAGAGGTAGTAGTCGTCGTCTACACGACAGATGATGTTTCCGTCGGGTCGCAAGGCGATATCGCGGAAACGGTCTGTCGGCATGTGGCTGCCGTCGCCCACGTGCGACTTGAACGTGCAGAACTCATAGCCGTCGAAGCGACAAAGCCCGTTCCATGTGGCAAACCACATGAAGCCTTGTTCGTCCTGAAGCAGTTGCGTCACATGGCCGTGAGGCAGCCCGTCCTCTTCGTCATAGAAGACGATGCGACGCTCCGGCTGTCCTGAAGCGGACAGCCACCCCAGCCACACGGCGGCTACCAGTGTCAGCACCCTGCTCATCTCAGAACCACTGCATCAATGAACGGAGGTATGCGGTCAGCTCGGCAGCCATCTTCTGGTGCTGCCAGACGCTGGGATGCCATGAGGCACCGTAGCGGATGTCACCCGTCTGGGGCGTGAAGTCGAAGCGGTAGACCGCTTGGTCGCCCTGTCTGCGGGCTTCGTCCACGACGTCGTTCAGCGTCTGGCGCGCTATCTCCAGTTCCTGGCCGTTCAGCATGGAGCCGCACAGGAAGACTATTCTGGCCTGGGGGTTATGGCTGCGCACCTGCTTCAGGAACTTCTGATAGGCGGCCTTGAGCAGTGCTACGTCATAGTTGTTGGTCGACAGGTCGTTGGTGCCCAGATTGATGCAGACCAGCTGTGGCTGATAGCGGCTGAAGTCCCACTGCTCCGAGCGGTCGTAGAGATTGGTGTACTCGTACTCGGTGGTCATCACGTTGTCCGGCGTACCGGTCTTGGGACCGCCGTAGCTGCGATAGACGCCGATGCCGCTGCGGGCTACGACATGGGCGCGGGCCCCCAGGGCGCGACAGGTCAGCTGGGCGTAGGTCAGGTAGTGGTTCTCAGTCTCGTACTCGAAGGGGTCGGAGGCCACAATGCTCTCGTTGCCATAGCCGCAGGTGATGCTGTTGCCGATGAACTCGATGGTCCGTTCTGACAGGGGCGGAGGGGGCAGCAGACGGGCATCCCGGTCAAGGATGAACCCGCGGAAGTCGGGCTTCAGGTCGTAGCCCTCGATGATGTACATCAGGTGCAGGGAGTGCTCGCCCTGTGGCAGTGCTGTGGCCAGCGTCACCACTGAGTCGCGCTCGCCCGTCAGCGCTACCTTGTACGGCTCGGCCTGGTCGATCTGTGCCATGAAGTAGCCGCTCTTGGGCTTGGCCCACAGCCGGAGGCTGGTGCCTGTAAAACGGATGTTGATCTGCGTGCCGGGATACGTGAAGCGCGGACGCTCGGGATTCTGAAAACAGATGCGCCCAATGTACTGGATGTTCGGGTCGCTGGGGTTGATGACTGTTCCCTGTAGCGGGAGCGTTGTGGAAGCCTGAGTGCAGAGAGCTGCTCCAAGCAGGAAAGTGAGTAATATTTTTCGTTTCATGCGACAAAGTTACACATTTTTTTCGTAACTTTGCAGGCAAAAGCAAAAAAACGTATGATGGACGAAGATTTTGACATCAGACAGGAACAGCTGAGCTCGAGCGAAAAGGAGTTTGAGAACGCCCTGCGCCCGCTGTCGTTCAACGACTTCAGCGGACAGCAGCAGGTGGTAGAGAACCTGGAGGTGTTCGTCGAGGCTGCCAAGTATCGTGGTGAACCGCTGGACCACGTGCTGCTGCACGGTCCCCCAGGACTGGGCAAGACCACGCTGTCGAACATCATTGCCAACGAGCTGGGCGTGGGGTTCAAGATTACCTCTGGCCCTGTGCTGGACAAGCCTGGCGACTTGGCCGGCATACTGACGTCGCTGGAGAAGAACGACGTGCTGTTCATTGACGAGATACACCGCCTGTCGCCCGTGGTGGAGGAGTATCTGTACTCGGCCATGGAGGACTACCGCATTGACATCATGATAGACAAGGGACCCTCGGCACGCTCGATACAGATAGACCTGAACCCGTTTACACTGGTGGGTGCCACCACGCGTAGCGGTCTGCTGACGGCTCCGCTGCGTGCCCGCTTCGGCATCAACATGCACCTGCAGTACTATGAGCCGGAGACGCTGCAGCGCATCATAGAGCGCTCGGCCAGCATCCTGCGCGTACCCATTACGACGGACGCCTCATTAGAGATAGCCCGCCGCTCGCGCGGTACGCCCCGTATCGCCAACGCCCTGCTGCGCCGTGTGCGCGACTTTGCCCAGGTGAAGGGTACGGGCCGTATTGACACCAGTATCACCAAGATAGCGCTGACGGCGCTGAACATCGACCAGTACGGACTGGACGAGATAGACAACCGCATCCTGCTGACCATCATCGACAAGTTCCGCGGCGGACCGGTCGGCATCACCACCATTGCCACGGCCATCGGCGAGGATGCCGGCACCGTGGAGGAGGTCTACGAGCCGTTTCTCATCATGGAGGGCTTCATCAAGCGCACGCCACGTGGCCGCATGGTGACGGAGCTGGCCTACAAGCATTTTGGCAGAAACCCTTATACGGGCAACATCATGGAACCGACTCTGTTTGAGTGAAAAGTGAAGAGTGAAAAGTGAAGAGTGAAGAATTTCTTTAACCTAAAGGTATAAAGTGTGGCACGCAATGCAACCGCTATGAAAGTAGGAATATTTGTTGGGAGCTTCAATCCGTTTACGGTAGGTCACGATTCTATCGTGACCAGAGCCTTGCCGCTGTTCGACCGTCTGGTCATCGGGGTGGTGGGCGACCAGGTGCATAAACCCGACATGCCGTCAGCTGAGGTGCGTATCCGCGCCATCAGTGACCTGTATGCCGACGAGCCGCGCATCGAGGTAAAACCCTACTATGGGCTGGCTGTAGACTTCGCCAAGGCTGAGGGTGCCCGTTTCATCGTGAAAGGCGTGCGCTCGGTCAAGGACTTTGAGTACGAACGCGAACAGGCCGATGTGAACCGCCAGCTCAGCGGCATAGAGACCATCCTGCTCTATGCAGAACCGCAGTTTTCGTCGATTTCATCGACCATGGTGCGCGAACTGCAGCACTTCGGCGTCGATGTCAGCCAGTTCCTTCCGAAAAGATAATCAGTGATTAGAAATGAGTAATTATGATTAGTTATAGTGCTGAGGGGGTGCGTTTCCCCAACATCAAGCGTCGTGAGACCACGGCATGGATTCGTCGTGTGGCAGCCACCTACGGAAAGAAAGTGGGCGAGGTGGGCTACCTGTTCTGTGACGACGAGCATATTCTGGAGGTGAATCGTGAATACCTGGGACATGACTACTATACCGACATCATCACCTTTGACTACGACGAAGGCGACGTGCTGAACGGTGACCTGGTCATCTCACTGGACACCGTGAAGAGTAATGCCGAGCTCTTCCACAAGGAGTACGACGAGGAGCTGCACCGTGTCATCATTCACGGCATTCTGCACCTCTGCGGACTGAACGACAAGGGCCCGGGAGAGCGTGAACAGATGGAAGCAGCAGAGAACAAGGCGCTGGCGTTGCTTTAGTCTGCGGTTTGAGGTTGCCTCTCAAGCATCCCCTTCAGTTCCTCCAGGCTGTTGGCCACCAGGATATACTCATGCCAGTGGCTGCGGATGACGCCACGCTGCTGCAGGTCGTCCAGCAGTGCGATGAGTGCGTCCCAGAATCCTTTCATGTTATAGAGTATCACCCGCTTCTGATGGAAGCCAATGGTGGCGGAGGCAGCGATGGTAAACACCTCGTCCAGGGTGCCAATGCCGCCGGGCAGCGCAACGAAGACGTCGCTCTGGTCCAGCATCAGCTGTTTGCGGTCGCTGAGGTTGTCGCACAACACTTCGACGTCTACATACTGCGAGATGCGCCCATTCTTCTCGATAATCTGCGGGATGACACCGATGGTGCGGCCTCCCGCCTCATGTGCGGCCTTGGCCACACACTCCATCAAGCCACAATTGACTCCGCCATACACGATGGTATGACCCTTTGCTGCTGCCCACCGGCCCAGTTCCTCCGTCAAGGTGAAAAACACCGGGTCGAGCTGCTGATTTGCTGAACAAAAAACACATATTTTCATCTTGGATGCAAAGTTACGAAAAGTCGAGAGCAAAACAAAAGAATTTATTCTTTTTTTGCCGAGACGGAGTAACTTCGTCATTATTGATGGCAAAGTTACGAAAAAAAAGTCGTACCTTTGCATCCGAATTAAGAAAGTTATTGATTTTGAAGACATTTGAAGAGTTAGGCGTCTGCGAAGGGATTCGCCGCGCCATTGAGGAGATGGGTTTTGTACAGCCCATGCCCGTACAGGAGGAAGTAATACCTTACTTGTTAGGTAATAAGAACGATCTCATTGCCCTGGCCCAGACGGGTACGGGCAAGACAGCGGCTTTCGGCATACCCGTGCTGCAGCGGATAGCCTCGAAGCCCCGTCCGCAGATGGGCGAGATAGGGCGGGGGCTCCCTCATGCACTGATTCTGGCCCCCACACGTGAGCTGTGCCTGCAGATAGCCGATGACCTGCGCGACTTCTCCAAGTATCTGGACGGCATTCATATCGAGGCTGTCTATGGCGGAGCGAGCATCGAACAGCAGATGCGTGCCCTCAGAAAGGGGGTACAGGTCATTGTGGCTACGCCGGGACGACTCATTGACCTGATGAAGCGTGGCGTGGCCAGGCTGGACGATGTGTACAACGTGGTGCTGGACGAGGCTGACGAGATGCTGAACATGGGGTTCTCGGAGAGCATTGACGAGATACTGGCGGGCGTGCCCGAGGACCGCAATACACTGCTCTTCTCGGCAACGATGAGTCGCGAGATAGAGCGCATAGCCAAGGGCTACCTGCACGAGCCGAAGGAGATAGTGGTGGGTAGCCGCAACGAGGGTGCCGAGCACGTGAACCACATCTACTACATGGTGAATGCGAAGGACAAGTATCTGGCGCTGAAACGTCTGGTGGACTACTATCCGCGCATCTTTGCCATCATCTTCTGTCGGACAAAAGCCGAGACACAGGAGGTGGCCGACAAGCTGATACGCGACGGCTACAACGCCGAGTCGCTGCACGGTGACCTGTCGCAGCAACAGCGTGACCTGACCATGCAGAAGTTTCGCCAGCATACCGTCCAGCTGCTGGTGGCTACCGACGTGGCTGCGCGTGGCCTGGATGTGGACGACCTGACGCATGTCATCAACTACGGACTGCCCGACGACATAGAGAACTATACGCACCGCTCGGGCCGTACGGGCCGTGCCGGCAAGAAGGGTACGTCGCTCAGCATTGTCCACAGTCGCGAGAAGCACAAGATTCGCAACATTGAGAAAGAGATAGGCAAGCAGTTTGAGCAGGGCACCATCCCCTCGGCCGAGGAGATTTGCAAGAAGCAGCTCTACAAGGTGATGGACCAGATAGTGAAGGCCGACGTTGACGAGGAGCAGATAGCCCCCTTCATGCAGGACATCAGCCGTTACTTCGAATACGTGGACAAGGACGACCTGATCAAGAAGATAGTCTCGCTGGAATTTGGCAAGTTCCTGGCCTACTATGCCGATGCACCTGAGATACTGCCCGTCAGCGCGGGACGAGAGAAAGGCGAGAAGCGTGAGAAGGGCGGCAGAAGCCAGAAGAAGACACCGACAGAAACCTCGGAAGGCTACCGCAAGCTGTTTATCAACCTGGGTAAGAAAGACGGTTTCTATCCCGGTGAACTGATGCAGTTTCTGAACAAGTATGTGCACGGTCATGTGGAGGTGGGACATATAGACCTGCTGCAGACCATGTCGTACTTTGAGGTCCCTGAGGAGGAGGCACAGCGTGTCATCAAGTATGTGAACGGCCAGCGCTACAAAGGGCGTGACGTGCGTTGCAACGATGCCGCAGAGGGTGGCAAGAAGCCCTCCAAGTCCGCAAGACCCGCCAACCCAACTAAATCCACAAGACCTGCTACCCCAACTAAATCTGCGAGACCCGCCAAGCCCAAGGAGACCCGCACCTACAAGAAGGAAGAATGGATGCAGTTCCTGAACCCCAAGAGCATGAAAGACGCCGGCAGGGGTAAGTCGAAAGAGCTGAAGGGCGAAATACCGGACTTCTCAGAAGAGGGATGGGCTATCCGCAAGCCTCGAAAGAAGAAATAAGGGGAAAAGAAGAAGGTGGGACCGAATCCCACCTTCACTGTTTTTTATTATTTGGCGTTGATTTCGCGGAGCAACCGGTCGGCATGTCCCCAGCGGTCCATCATGTAGAGCATGTAGCGCACGTCGACGTTGATGGTGCGGGCCAGCTGGCGGTCGAAGAAGATGTCGCTGGAGAGAGAGTCCCAGTTGCCGTCGAACGCCAGACCCAGCAGTTCGCCCTTGCCGTTGAAGATGGGTGAACCGGAGTTGCCACCCGTGATGTCGTTGTTCGACAGGAAGCACAACTGCAGGATACCCGTCAGCGCATCGGCATAGGGTCCAAAGTCCTTGGCAGCGAGCAGCTCGTGCATGACGGGCTCGGCAAAGTACTCGAAGTTCTCGTCGGCCCGCTGCATCTTCTCCCAGAGACTACGGGCGGTGGTGTAGTAGCCGGAAGGACGTCCGCCCAGCGTGTACTCGCCAATCTGTCCGTAGGTCATGCGCAGCGTGAAGTTGGCATCCGAATAGTTGGGAAGGTCTTGCTCCATGCGCAGCTTGGCAGCACAGAGCAGCTGCTCCTGGGCGGCAATGCTGTCGGCCAGGTCGGTGAGGTCGGCACGCAGGGCAGCCCGCAGCTCGATGAGGTCCTGACCATAGCGCACGCCAAGGTCGCGCTCGAACTTCTTCTTATGGATATAGAGCTTCTTGCCGCTCTTCATCAGCAGGGACTTGTCGTAGAGATAGTCCACATAGGCGCGGAAGTTGCCATTGAACTGCTGGTCGACGACAGTCTTGAAGAAGGCGGGGTGGTACTTGGGGCTGACCTGCTCGCGGTAGTTCTTCATCAGCGCGGCCAACAGCTCACGGTCGGTGGTCTGGTCCCACTCCTTGCTGTTGTCGGCAAACTCCACATATTGCTTCTTGCCGGCACCCTTGACAGGCATGCCGTTGTGGACACGAGAGGCGCGCGCTGACAGCTGGTCGCACTCGCGTCCCCAGGTCTCGGCCCAATAGTAGAGGGCGCGGACGCCGTCGAAGCGCTGCTGGTAGAAACGGCTCAGCTTGTCGAAGTCGAGCTGTCCCTTCAGATAGCCCGTAGTGTCCTGCCACTGGCGCAGGCGGGCCTCGAACTGCTGCTTCTGTCCAATCAGACCGATGGAGTCGATGCACTTGTTCATGCCAATGGAGTTTTTCCAGTAGTTGGACGAGTGGGCATACTTAGACTCGTACATGATGCGGACGGCCTCCGAGGCACGCATGTGGCGCAGCATGATGTCCTGCTTGATGGCACGCGCCTGGACCATGGTCTTGTTCATGGCGTCGCGACGCTCCTGGATGCCATAGCTCGACAGGTAGCGGCTGGTGCTGCCGGGATAGCCCATGATCATGCAGAAGTCGCCGGGCTTGTAGCCCTGCAGGGATACGGGTGCCCACGATGCGGGATGGTAGGGTACGTTGTCCTTCGAATAGTTGGCGGGACCGTTGGTCTTGGGGTCGGCGTAGATGCGGAACACGGAGTAGTCGCAGGTCTGGCGCGGCCACATCCAGTTGTCTGTCTCGCCACCGTACTTACCCATTGACTTGGGAACGGTGAAGACCAGACGTACGTCGTTGAAGTCGCGATAGGTGGTCAGATAGTACTTGTTGCCCTCATAGAAGGGTTTCACCTCGACACGCAGTGTAGAGTCCTGCTGGCGGGTTTGCTTCTGCCACGCATTCTCCACCGAGTCGACATACGCCTCCTGCTGGTCGAGGTTCATACCGCGTAAGGCGGGGACTATCTGGTCGGTAACGTCCTTCTGCTCCACCATGAAGCTGACGAAGAGCCGCTCGTTGGGTAACTCTTCCTCATACGACTGGGCTACGAAGCCATTGAGCATGTAGTCGTTTTCGACCGTCGAGTGGCGGCGTATGGCGTCGAAGCCGCAGTGGTGATTGGTGAACACCAGTCCGTCAGGCGAGACGACGACACCCGAGCAGAAACCGCCAAAGTTGACAACGGCGTTCTTGACAGCATTGTCACTCTGGTAAAGCTGTTCCATCGGCAGCTGGAATCCGTACTGCTGCATCTGCTCATAGATGACAGTAGGCAGGTTGTAGAGTGTCCACATGCCTTCGTCGGCATGGGCTCCCAGGGAGCAGAGACACAAGAATGATAATAGAATTTTTTTCATATTGTGGTTTACTTTTTAAAATATTTTCCAATGACGGGAAGGTGGGATAGCGGAAGGTCCTGCTTGACGATGAAGGCCACAAAGCAGCATATCCAGCCCGTGTTGATGAGCAAGTTGACCCACGGGCATTCATCGCCCCACTTGTGTTGCTGGAACAGCATCAGGGCCGTTAACAGTGCAGCTAGAAAAACATAGTTGGCCATATCCTTCAAAGGGTAGGGGATAGGGTTCTTCCGCTGGCCTACAACATAGCTCAGCACCATGGCTGTACCATAGCCGGCCACACCGCCCCAGGCACAAGCCCAATAGCCGTACTTGGGGATGAACAGGATGTTGACGGCAAAGAGCACCAGACAGCCCGCCAGCGAGAACCAGGCACCATAGATGGTCTTGTCGATGAGCTTGTACCAGAATGACAGGTTGAAGTAGATGCCCATCATGATCTCTGCTGCCATAACGATGGGTACTACACCCAGACCCTCACGGTAGTCGGCACCGATGATGTACTGCAACAGCGGCATCCAGCCTACCACGCAGAGGAAGGCCAGCAGCGTGAAGATGAGAAAGTACTTCATGGCTGCGGCATAGTACGCTGTCTTGTCGGCATCCTTCGACTTGGCAAAGACGATAGGCTCATAGGCATAGCGGAAAGCCTGGGTTATCATGGCCATGATCATGGCTATCTTGACGCAAGAGCCGTAAATGCCCAGTTGTACGTTTGCCTCAGCTTCATCCGGATAAACCAAAGGGAAGATAATCTTGTCGGCCACCTGATTCAAAATGCCTGCTATGCCCAGTATGAGGATGGGCCATGAGTAGCTGAGCATCAGTTTCAGCAGCTTGCCGTCGAAGTGCCACTGGATGCGTAGCAGGTCGGGAACGAAGAACAGCGTAATAAAACCTGTACACAGCAGATTGATGAAGAACACGTAGTAGACGCTGGTCTTGCCCAACAGTACGAAATAGATGACGTTGAGTCCGATGTTCAAGGCGATGAACAGCAGCTTCAGTGAAGCAAAACGGATAGGGCGCTTCTGGAAGCGCAGATAGCTGAACGGTATGGCCTGCAAGGCGTCCAGTGCTACCACAATAGCCATCATCTGCAGGTATTCGGGATGTTCGGCATAGCCCAGCGTAGTGCTGATGGGCCCGATGAATCCCAACACCAGTAGGAGGAAGACGGCGGTCAGTGTTCCGACAACGGCTATCACCGTCGAGAATACGGTGTCGGGCTTGCTTCGTTCGTCGTTGGCAAAGCGGAACAAGGTGGTCTCCATGCCGAAGGTCAGCAACACCAGGATCAGAGCGGTATAGGCGTAGATGTTGGTGCTGATGCCATAGTCGCCTGACGCCTTGGGCATGTAATGGGTATAGAGCGGTACGAGCAGATAGTTCAGAAAACGTCCGACGATGCTCGACAAGCCATAGATGGCCGTGTCTTTAGCTAATGATTTGAAGTTCCCCATGATGACATTTCGTTATTTCGAGATTTAGCAATTATCCAAAGAACAGATAGCATATTGCCACGGCTGCAATGATGCCGGCCAGGTCGGCCAGCAGGCCGCAGGCTACGGCGTGGCGCGTATAGCGGATGCCGACAGAGCCGAAGTAGACAGCCAGTATGTAGAAGGTGGTATCTGTAGACCCCTGGAAGACGCACGACAGGCGTCCCACGAACGAGTCGGCACCATAGGTTGTCATGGCGTCGACCATCATGCCACGGGCTCCTGAGCCCGACAGGGGCTTCATCAGTGCAGTAGGCATGGCGTCAACCCACTGGGCATTGACCCCCGTCTGCTCGACGCACCAGCGCAAGCCGCCAATGAGCATGTCCATGGCACCTGAGGCACGAAAGACCCCGATGCCAACCAGGATGGCCACCAGATAGGGGATGATGCGTACTGCCGTCGTAAAGCCGTCCTTGGCCCCCTCGATAAAGGCGTCGTAGACATTTACCTTCTTTCTGACACCAGCCAGGATAAACCCTGTGATGATGGTCATCAGCAGGATGTTGGCTGCCGTCGTACTGACGCGGTTCATGGTCTCAGGCGGCATCTGCGAGAAGCCCCAGATGATGGTGGCCACCACCAGACAGGCACCGCCCAGCGTCAGCAGCATGGTGCGGTTCAGCAGATTGATGCGCTGGTAGAGCGAGGTAACGATGATGCCGGCCAGCGTCGAGAAGAACGTTGCCAGCAGGATAGGGATGAAGATGTCAGTAGGCTGTGCGGCCCCCATCTGTGCACGGTAGACCATGATAGAGACGGGTATCAGCGTCAGTCCGCTGGTGTTCAGCACCAGGAACATGATCATCGGGTTCGATGCCGTTTCCTTCTTCGTGTTCAGCTCCTGCATCTGCTCCATGGCCTTCAAGCCCAGTGGCGTGGCTGCATTGTCCAGTCCCAGCATGTTGGCGGCAATGTTCATAAAGATGCTGCCCGTCACGGGGTGCCCTTTGGGAATGTCAGGGAACAGCTTGGTGAACACCGGCGACAGCATACGTGCCAGCAGGTTGACCACGCCGCCCCTTTCGCCAATCTTCATGATGCCGAGCCACAAGGCCAATACTCCCGTCAGTCCCAACGAAATCTCGAATGCGGTCTTAGACGACGAGAACGTAGAGTCCATCATGGCCGGAAACACGTCATAGTCGCCCATGAACACCAACTTCACGGCTGCTATCACAAAAGCAACCAGGAAAAAAGCTACCCAAATATAATTTAGTACCATACAGCCTGCAAAATTACGAATTATATTTGAAATGAGCAAAAAAAAGAGCGGTTGCATCACGCAACCGCCCCTTCTCTATTTAAATACTAAGTATTTGATGTCATTTTTACCACCACTTCGAGGTGAAATTGGTTGCAGTAGCCCATTCAACGAAGAGAGGATATTCGTTCTTGATGCTCTTGCGCTCAGTAAGAATCTTGAAGGTGGGATCAACAGCCAGCTTACATGCGGGCTCGCCCATAGGAGCCTTCATCTCCTGCCACTCACCGTTCTTGAATACCTCCAGCTTCAGCTTAGAGTCGGCCTCTGCGGGGGTGGAAATAGATACATTAACCTGTGAGGTGATATCTACAGTAGCCTTAGAAGCACCAGCACCGGTGTTAACCATAACCAGCTTTTCTGTGATTGCCTCAAGATCGGCATCAGCCTCTAACACACCAAACAGCTTGTGTACCTCAAGAGCGTTGTTGCCATTGATGCGCAGGGGCAGTGTACCACCGGCAGCAACCAGCACAACCTTAGCAGGTGAACCGAAGGTTACGTCGAGCACAACATCGTTGAAGTCGAAGTCAGAAGCACCGGTAGCGCTCAGGTCCTCAGCAATGATGCGGAGGTTGGCGGTGTTGGGAGTTTCTTTCTCCTTGATCTTGAAACCGGGTGTGCAACCAGCCTGACCCAGTACGAAGTCATCGTCAGCAGGAATTACTTCCTCATCACCCTTGTCAACAATGGTGACATTGCCGTTGCCACCAGCATTCTGTACATTGGCAAACTTAGCCAAAGCGTCTTCGCCACCCATTCCGTTACCGCCAGGAGCGTTTGTCCAGTCATCAGCCTGAACATAGATGTTATTGATGAAATAACCACCTGTCTGTGGAGCATCCTGCTGCCAGTTCAGGTAGTCGAACTTACCAATGCTCAGCACGGCATAGCCGTTTGACGTAGGACCATTCCAAGAAGTTCCGTTGTTATAGAGCGAGCCAGCCTGAACCAATGCACCACCCTCCAAACTCACGTAAGTAGGAGTAGAAGTACCATCCTCGCTGCCGCTGCACATCAGCTGGCCACCAACGATAAGAGCCGAACCCTGAACACCCTCATAATTGCGGATGCGGGCGTCGTTCTTCACGTAGAACTGGCAACCGTTGAAGATGCGAGCATTAGCCGTGCTGCTGTCATAGATGCCGAAGTGGTCGATAGCAGCCAGAGCGTGGTTGTAGAAGTTGCTCTCAGCAGCACCACCATGATACTCGTTCACCTTGAACTCACCATAATTGTAGAACTTACCAAAGTTGTTGTTGAACACTGCTACGTCGATGGTACCACCATTGTAGTTCTCCTCGCCGGTAGCATTACCGTTGTTCACCTCAACCTTACCGGCACCGGTCAGCTTACCGCCAGACAGTACCACCAGGCGAGCCTGGTTCACCATGTTCAGGGTCACGCCATTAGCCACGTTCACAGTACCACCATTGGCAATGATAATACGGCCCTTGCTACCAACACGCTGGTCGGCAGTGATGTTCCATGTACCAGTAACCACTACAGTGCGTTCGTTATTGTTAGCTACGCCATCGGTCAGACCCTCAGTAGCCACCACGGCAATTGCACCGTTGTAAGAACCCGTAATCTTGAAGTTGCGAACAAAGTTCTCGTCATATTCCCAATAACCTTCTGTGCCAGGGGTGTAGGTGAGCCAATAATCCTTGCCATTAGCAAGCAACCAAGCTACTTGAGCATCCCAGTCTCCATGTGTGTACATATTGTTCCAAACATCCCAGTCGTCGATAGCGCTATAGTTTGCGGCATAAGTTCCAGGAGTTCCCTCATGATAGACACTGTTGTCGTAGTTGTCTGTAACATTCGCGCTGTTGGGCTCCTTTGCGGTTTCGTTATAGGTAGTTACCCAAGCCTCGTCAAAGGGAGCTACAATCTCAGCCACTGCAGGAGCAGCTTGGCTGCGGGTAAAGTCGAATGCAGGTGCACTTGAATAAGCGTCAGCACTGAAACCCCAAGTCTGGTTGGGAGCAATGCTCTTACCGTCCAACAAGTACTTCTTGAAAGCAGCATCGTACCTGTTCTGATCGATCTCACCCTGTGTAAGGGTCACGTCGTCCATCTTTGAGCAACTTACAACAGCAAGTGCAGCAAAGGCAATCATCAAATACTTTTTCATACGTTTTGTTGTTAATCAGTTATAAATTGTTTTGTTATTTCCGGTTGCAAAGGTACACAATATTATAATAAATTTCATCATTTGGATGTTAATAATTCTAAAATTCTACGCAAACGTTTTCTTGGCATGTGGATTGGTAGACAAAATAGTCCGATGACAATAAAATGGCAGGCATTGGGATTGTCACGATTGTCATCGTTGTCATTGTCATTAGTTGTCATTAAGGATTTCAGGAATGGGGGATTTTTCGGCATAATATAATAAAAAATATATTCTTTATTATATTGTGGCCAGTTTTTCGCACTCTCCGATTGCTTAATGACAACTAATGACAATGACAATCATGACAACGATGGAGAGGGGTGTTGGGGATGAAACACTTTTTAACTAAACTGCAATGAACGGAAATTTGCGGCTGCCATGAAAAATCCGTACCTTTGCAGCGTGATTCGGAAAAGCGGCCACGGGACGGAAATTTCTCTTCGGCGGGAGAAAAAATGTTTGTCCGCCGACAAACAATTGGAAGTCCTGCGGAGCGACCGGAACCACAGCTGACAGAGTGATTGCTAACCACTCAAAAAACATGACAAATGTATGATGCCAATAGTTAAAATAAAAAAAAACAAAAGAAAATGGCGAAGGTGTCTTTGCGGTTCGCGCGGATTTTTTGTACCTTTGGCCTCAGAAATAACAATCACGCAAATGAAGATGAAGAACAAGACCATTTCACTACTACTGACAACAGTCCTCGCGGCCCTCACAACGTCGTGCAGCAAGGACCAGTTCGACAAGGATTTATACAATGAGCTTACGGACTATCAGTTCATGGTGGACAATGCAGACCCGGAGCATGACTGGTGCCTGACCAAGAACGACACCATTACCATCAGTGCAGAGAGCGCCATACGTAGCGTCCAGGTGCTGACGTCTAACCCCTATGCCTCAAACTTGGCAGAAATAGCAGCCGAGAGTGTTGTCTTCGGTGGCTCGGTGGCACTGACGTACACGGTGCCGCTGACAATGCAGACCATCTATGTTGAGGGTTTCGACGCCAGCGGCAATGACCTGGGCTATGTGGCTGTTGACTATGGTACCAAGACGCTGGCGCTTTCGACGGCTGTTCTTACCAAGCCAGGCAACATCCGCACGACGTCGTATCAGACCTTCACCTATCTCTACGAAAGCACCTTCCCGGTGCCCGACGACTTTGACTACAACGACATGGTGCTGCGCATCAGCAAGTGCCATCCGGAGTTGGGAAACATGTTTGTGCTGGACCTGAAAGTCACTCTCCAAGCCTGTGGTGCCGACGAGCTGTATGCTGCCGCCCTGCAGTTGGTCGGCATCAAGTATGACGATATAGAGAGCGTGGAAATAGTGGGCAAGGAGCCTATGGATGCGGACTATCCCATGGAGCGTCTCTTTATCAACGACAAGGTGTGGACCCGGGGCCGTCATGGCGAGGCTGTCATCAACCTGTTTGAATGTGCCCAGTGGGTCATGGGGAAGACCACGGATGAGTTTGGTGACATTGAGGTGATACATTACAACACGTCGCGCACCGAGTCAGAGGGCAAGACTGCCATTGCCGCCTCTGTCACTGCCACCTACCGCATCACCTTCAAGGAGTCTGACGTAGCCCACGGCCTGACCTTCGACCGTATCGACCCCTTCATCTTGCGTACTGGCAACAACGGTGGTGTCTGGGAGGTGCACACCTATGCCCACAAGTTCGACAGCACGCTGAAGGATGTCAATTCCTCTGCTTACGATAACCACGTCAGCTGGGCACTGGTTGTTCCCAAGAGCGACTTCCGCTATCCGTTGGAGGGCATGTCGATATGTAACTACAACGAAGAGACTGACGAGACGTTTGGTCCCTATATGGGTTTTTCCAAATGGATGCAGGACCATACGACAAATCTCGACTGGTATCAGACCCTTAACTACTCACAGCTGGTCTACTAACCTGTGCCAGTTGCACGTTATACCTTATATATATAGTAAGGGCACCGAAAATGTAGAGGGATGCCTGCGTCACGCAGACATCCCTCTTGGTTTTAGTTTATAGAAGTATTTGATTGAAAATCTTAATTATAGGTCTTCCCGCTTGTGGGATAGTCGTACCAGTCGGTGTTGGTGTACCTGTTGGCTGCATAGCCGCTGAAGTATTCGTAAGCCTCGTTGACCGGCGTCCACTCCATAGGCCACTTCCACTCACCGGGTATTCTCAGTCCATAGGGTGCGTGACCAATCTGGCGGGTGTTTTCTGTCGTTCCCACATGAATCTCGCCTGCCGGTGAAGAAATCCAGAAGTCGGCAGTGGCGGCATCAAAGCCGTAAGGCTTGGCAATGTCAGTGGTATAGGTGCTGCAAGTCTCGAACTTGTCGCTGCCGCTGCCAGTATTGATGAACTTGCCGGCAGTACCACCCAGAACGGCGTGAACCTCACGGCCTCCGAAGAGTACTACGTTGCCCAGGTAGACATAGAGGTCATACGAAGCACCTGTGCAGCAGAGCTTGACGTACACGCGCTCGTTCTCTTCCCAAACCTGCAGCACTACGTCGTTCATGTCGTAGTCGCCCATGAAGGTATCCTCGAAAGCGTAGGTGTAGACAATGGGCTTGAGGTCCTCGGGCTCGTTCTCATGGATTTCCTCCTTGTTGTCGTCATCGTCATCGTCCTCAGGTTCTGTCATCTTGAAGCCGGGCGTACAACCGCTCTTGCCCAAATCAAAGTCGCTGTCGGGATCGATGTAGTAGTTGTCACCGTCCTCGACCTTCTTCACGTTGCCGTTGCCAGTGCTGTTTGCAGCAATCTGGAAGAACTTATACTCAGCTCTTGAAATAGAGTAGTTGTAGAAGTCGGAGGGGTCGTCCTGATGATAGCCCTGTCCAGTCGGGTCGTTTTGCCAGTCGCCGCACTTCACGTAGATGTTGTTGGCAAAGTAGCCGCCAGTCTGTGGAGAGTCCTGAACCCAGTTCAGATAGTCTATCTGGTTGACAATCTCCAGTGCAGCGTAGCCACCCTCGGTAGGACCAATCCAGCTCGAGCCGTTGTAGAGCGAGCCGCACTTCACCAGTGCACCGGCTGCCAGGCTGACAAAGCTGGGAACGGAGGTGGCGTCCTCGCTGCCGAAAGGCTTGAACTGACCGCCGACAATCAGTGCCGAGCCATTGACGCCCTCGTAGTTGCGCAGGCGAGCATCGTTCTTTACATAGAACTGGCAGCCGTTGAAGACACGGGCATTGGCAGTGCTTCCTGTGTGGTCGATGCTGACCAGGGAGTGATTGTAGAAGTTGCTCTCTGTTGCACCTGCCTCATACTCGTTCACCAGGAACTTACCGTAGTTATAGAACTTGCCGAAGTTGTTGTTGAACGTAGCCACGTCGATAGTTCCGGCATTGTAGTTCTCCTCGCCTTCTGCATTACCGTTGTTCACCACAACGCTGCCTCCACCAGTCAGCTTACCGCCAGCCAGAACAACGAGGCGGGCCTGGTTAACCATGTTCAGTGTAATGCCTTCTGCAATGTTTACGGTACCGCCGTTGGCAATAATAATACGGCCCTTAGAACCTACTGTTTGGTTCTGGTCATTGATATTCCATGTACCAGTCACAACTACAGTGCGCTCGTTACCGTTAGCAACACCATCGGTCAGGCCTTCAGTAGCCACCACGGCAATGCCACCGTCCCAAGTTCCTGTGATCTTGAAGTTGCGGACGAAGGTTTCGTCCACCACAAGGTGTCCTTCAGTTCCTGGAGTATAATTTAGCCAATTGTCTTTACCAATGGAAAGCAAATATTCTACCTGATGATCCCAATCACCATATTGCCATAGATTGTTCCATAAATCCCAGTCATCTATTTTGCTATAATCTGCTGAATACGACCCAGGTGTTCCTCCCTCTGTATAAGTGTTATCGAAGTTGTCTGAAACATTCGTGCTGTTCGGCTCCTTGGCTGTCTCCAAATATTCGGCCACCCAAGCTTCATCGTAGGGGGCAGGGATATCGCTAACCTCAGGATTGTACTGGCTACGGGTGAAGGTGTAGGAGTTAGGCAAGGCTGTACCGAACACTACTGAGGCATTCTCGCCATTAATCTTAGCCTTCTTGGAGATGCTTCGGTTGTTGCTGTCGAACACAGAGACATACAGCTCCGTCAGATAGGAGGGAACCGACAATTCAAGCGGAAGCACGGTGCCGTCTGTTATCTCTGTCTTCTTGAGATAAACCGCATCGTTGTTGTCAAAGGGACTCTTGTCAAACACATAAACCGTGTACGTCTTTGCCGAACCCCAGTTTACAGTGACATTGAGTTCCAGCGCAGTTGTCATGTTCCAGTCGTGATTGGGGTCTATCTGGACTCCAAAAACCTTCTCGGCGTTGCCTACATAGTCAGACTCGCCTAAACCACTTTCCTTCGAACAGCCGGCTATCGTAAGGCCAAGGGCCAACACTGCCAGACCGCTCATCAAATACTTCTTCTTCATAGTCTTGAGCTCAATTATGTTATCAAAATTTCGAAATTCTGCTGCAAAGGTAAGCATTATTTTTGAATATTCACACTAATTTCAACATTTTTTAATAATGTACGCGATAGAAAAGTGCTCACTTTTTCGTACTTTTGCAAACCAACAGCTAAAATATACTGCAAATGAAAGAGACTTTGACAATAGTAAAGGTGGGTGGTGCCGTCGTCGAGGATGAGGCACAACTGGCCCAACTGCTGAAGGACTTTGCGGCTATCCAGGGACGCAAGGTGCTGGTACACGGCGGTGGTCGCAAGGCCACAAAAACGGCCGAGCGGCTGGGCATCGAAACCCGCATGGTGAACGGACGACGCATCACGGACGCGCAGATGCTGGAGGTGGTGACCATGGTCTATGGCGGCTTGGTGAACAAGCAGCTGGTGGCCCGCCTACAGGCTCACGGGGTGAACGCCCTGGGACTGACGGGAGCCGACGGCGACGCTATACGCAGCCATAAGCGGCCGCTGAAAGACGGCGTGGACTATGGCTTCGTGGGCGACGTGGACCGGGCTGACGGTGCCATGCTGAGCCGACTGATAGAGGCAGGCATTACGCCCGTGATGGCTCCGCTGACACACGACGGCCAAGGCAACATCCTCAATACCAATGCAGACACCATAGCTTCCGAGACGGCCAAGGCGCTTGCTCCTTTCTACGATGTAACCCTTATCTTCAGTTTCGAGAAGAAGGGTGTGTTGAGCAATCCTGATGACGACGAAAGCGTCATTCCCACCATCACGCATGCCGACTTTGCGCGCTACAAGGCTGACGGCACCATCAGCGGCGGCATGTTGCCAAAGATAGAGAACGCCCTGTCTGCCGTCGATGCCGGCGTCGGCAAGGTTATCATCACGCTGGCTACCGCCATTGACGGCGAGCATGGGACAGTAATCAAGAAGTAACGAGCTAAGACAGTGGAAAGCTAAACAGTGAAGACCGTCAGTTTCCAGAACGACATCCTGCCGCTGAAGAACGAACTCTTCCGGCTGGCACTCCGCATCACGCTGAATCGTGCGGAGGCAGAGGATGTGGTGCAGGAAACGCTCATCAAGGTGTGGAAACGACGCAGCGAATGGGCCGACATCGCGTCCATAGAAGCCTTCTGCCTGACCGTTTGTCGCAACCTGGCCCTCGACCGGCAGCGCCACATGGACAACCACGTGCAGTCGCTGGACGGCGTGGCCGACCCGGCAGACCTGAGCCACGGCGCCAACCCCGAGGAACAGGCTGTTCAGCATGACCGCGTGCGGCTGGTGCGCCAGCTCATGGACCAGTTGCCTGAGAAGCAGCGCAGCTGTATGCTGTTGCGCGACATAGAGGGTAAGAGCTATCGCGATATTGCCACCGTGATGGGCATTACTGAGGAGCAGGTGAAGGTCAACATCTTCCGCGCCCGCCAGGCCGTCAGAGAGCGCTTTATGAGGGTGGAGCAGGCCGGAAAATGAGAGAAAATGAAAAAAAAGTTGCCCCCGGCTGTAACTTTTGCTTTTCAGAATCGTCTTCACATATAGAGAACCCAATAAAACGAGACAATGGATTACAAGTACATCGAAGGATTGCTGGAGCGCTATTTCGCAGCAGAGACTACTCTGGAAGAGGAGCGCATTCTGCGTACCTTCTTCAGTCAGGACGCTGTTCCGGCTGAGCTGCAGCAGTGGCGAGCCCTCTTCGTTGAGGACGAGCAGCCCTTGGGCGATGACTTTGACAGCCGTATATTGGAGCTGATCGGCAACGAGCCCCAGACGGTCAAGGCGCGTGAGGTGAAGCTCACCCAGCGTCTGTATCCGTTGTTCAAGTCTGCCGCCGTCATAGCCATCTTCCTGACTATAGGCGGTGCGCTGCAGGCCCCCTGGGACAACAGCTGGAATACCCCGGAAGACTATGCTGCCATGCAGCAGAACGTTGACACACTGGGTGTCCAGCCTATCCAGGCCGAGAATATGGGTGACGCGGTGGTGGCAGACAGCACGCAGGTGTTGATGCCCAGCCAGTCAAAGAACTGAGTATATATAATTTCTATGCTTTCTCTATATTAATCATGTTTAGTTAAAACACAACAATCAAAAAGAAACTGTGAAGTTTCGATTTTCTCTCAAATTTTCATAACATACTAACGGTGAGCGGGCTGCCCTTTCTGATGAGTCAGAGGCAGCCCGCTCCATTTTTTTCTTTTGCATTCCGTGATTATCGCTCGTCGGCCCGTCGCATCCAGACGTGCAGCTGGTAGAGTGCCGGCAGCAGGATGAGCAGCGAGAAGCCGACAGCCATGAGGACGTTCGACTCAGAGCCTTTGAACAGTTCGACGAGCTTCATGTCCGGGTTGGGGTAGATATTGTACATGGCGTAAGCCACCGAGTTGTTGGCCCAGTGGTAGGCCATGCCGGGAAGGATGCTGCCCGTGCGCCAGTACATCCACCCCAGCAGCAGGCCGATGACGAATGCGTGAGGCATCTGGGCCGGGTTCATGTGGATGAGCGAGAAGAGCAGGGCCGACACGCCGATGGCAGCCCATGGTGACAGTCGCGGGCTGTTGAGCAGCGACTTGAGGATGGCTCCCCGGAACACCATCTCCTCGGCCAGGGGTGCCAGCAGACCGATGGCCAGATAGCCCCAGCGGTTGCGCAGAATCATGTCAAACTCCTGCTCCACCAGGTTCGGCAGCTCGGGCATCTGCTCCTGTATCCATGCCGAAGGGATGAGGGCTCCCAGTGCAGCAATGACACTCCAGAAGAGCACCATCCAGGGACGGGTGCGTATCCAGCGGGGCGACACCTCGGCCCAGCGGGCCAGCAGGAACACGGCAATGGTCACTGCACTGATGACGGCTGACGTCGTGATGAGTTGGGCCGTGCCTGGCTCTGTCTGCTTGGTGACAAGGCTCCACCCCAGGTTGATGACGGCGCCTCCCAGTAGCTGGAGGCCAAGGAAAATAAGAAGATAGCTGATGGCTTTTTTCATAATCGTTGTTGTGCCTCTGCGGCATCTTTTTTAAGTTGTTCTATCAGTG
>ERZ842401.1320-NODE-1320-length-35806-cov-16.894492_pt1 | contig 35806 bp, 27 predicted proteins | sample MGYA00521270_ERZ842401 | MGnify/ENA primary metagenome ERZ842401 (study PRJEB31892, sample SAMEA3878208) | bioreactor metagenome | biome: Moose rumen | place: Sweden | collected 2011-10 | study: EMG produced TPA metagenomics assembly of the PRJEB12797 data set...
GTATAGGTTTCCAGGAACTCGTAGTCGAACGAGGCCCTGCGGTTCTTGATCTGTATGCTGCTCTTGGCTTTGGGCATAATTGTCATTCCGAGGCTTTGCCGAAGAATCTGTCGGACTGCAAAGTTAATAAAAAGATTCTTCACTTCGTCCAGATTATTGCACCCATGAACAAACTGAACAGGCCCCAACAGCCGCCAGACTCGTGTGGAGGATAAACAGCTTATAGTCAACGTATTAAATATAGTCCCTGTGCATACCAGGATGCACGGGGACTATATTTAAGGTGCTGAAAGACAAAGATTTATCCTCCACGCAAAATCTCTTGGTTAATTCAAAAAAACTTACTATCTTTGCAGTCCCGAAATATGTGGATAGATTTGGATTGCTTGCAACCACGTTAAAAAATGCTAAAATACATTTCATATCAGTGTTTTGTGTTTTTTAGCCTCCGCATATAAGCCCGGGGCTAATTTTTTTGTATGAAGAACTACTTGTTTACTTCCGAATCGGTGTCCGAGGGGCACCCGGACAAAGTGGCGGACCAGATCAGCGATGCCATCCTGGACCAATTCCTGATGCAGGACCCCGAGGCCAAAGTGGCCTGCGAGAGTTTCTGTTCCACCGGCATGGTGGTGGTGATGGGCGAGGTGAAGGCCGAAGCCTATGTAGATATCCAGACCACCGTCCGCGACACCATCCGCCGGATTGGCTACACCAAGGCCGACTATATGTTCGACGCTTCCAGCTGCGGTGTGCTAAGCGCCCTGCATGAGCAGAGTGCCGACATCAACCGCGGCGTGGAACGGGCCGGCGAAGACGAGCAGGGCGCCGGTGACCAGGGCATGATGTTCGGCTATGCCTGCCGGGATACGGAAGACTACATGCCCCTGCCGCTGTACCTGAGCCACAAGTTGCTGGAAGTCCTGGCCGATGTCCGGCACAACGAACTCCGGCTGATGCCCTACCTGCGGCCGGACGCCAAGAGCCAGTTCACCATAGAATACGACGGGGAAACCCACCTGCCGGTAAAGGTGCACACCATTGTCCTGAGCACCCAGCACGACGAGTTTGTGCCGGAGAGCCTGGGCAAGATGAGCTACACGGAAGCCTTGGCGCAGTACGGCCAGGCCACGGTGGACGCCGCCATGCAGAACAAAATCCGCTTCGACGTGGAGAAGATCCTGATTCCCCGCCTGAAGGCCTCGTTGCCGGAAAAGACCGCCCGCCTGATCCACAGCTTCATCCTGCACGTGAACCCAACCGGGAAGTTCGTCATCGGCGGCCCGCACGGGGACACGGGCCTCACCGGAAGGAAGATTATCGTGGACACCTACGGCGGCAAAGGCGCCCATGGCGGCGGAGCCTTCTCCGGGAAAGACCCTTCCAAGGTAGACCGCAGCGCCGCCTATGCGGCCAGGTACATCGCCAAGAACCTGGTGGCCGCCGGCGTTGCCGACGAGTGCCTGGTGCAACTGGCCTACGCGATTGGCGTGGCAGAACCCGTGAGCGTTTTCGTAGATACTTACGGAACGGCCAAAAACGGCCTTTCAGACGGAGAGATTGCCGAAAAAGTCCGGCAGGTCTTCGACCTTCGGCCCGCCCGCATCATCGCAAAGTTCGGCCTTAAGAATCCCATCTACTCCCCCACCGCCGCCTACGGGCACATGGGCAAGAAGCCGTACACCAAGACGGTGAAAGTGCAGGGAAAGGAAAAGATTGTCCAGTTCTTCGGCTGGGAGCTCCTGGACGGCGTCCCCCTCATCAAATCCACCTTCGGTCTTAAGTAAAACGAAATAAACTCAGTCCATGGACTGGGAGGTGCGCACCGACATGTACAGCATCTTGGCGTAGTCGTCCGGCGTAACCGATGCAAACAGATAATTTACGGGGTCCAGCACCGTTCCGCGGTACAGGACCTCGTAGTGCAAATGGGCCGCAGGGGCCGATGTGGAAATGCCCACCGTCCCTATCTGCTGGCCTTTTTTCACTTTCCGGCCCTTGGGCACGGTTGTCTCCCCCAGCAGGCAGTAGCGGGTTACGTACCCGTTCCGGTGGCTGATTTCCACGATGTTCCCCAGTCCCTTCCGGGAATGGATAACCTGGCTCACCTCCCCGTCGGCCGCAGCAAATACGGGAGAGCCCTGGGGCGCAATCAGATCCAGGCCGCCGTGCTGCATTTCCAGTTTGTAAACGGGATTGTCCTTCAGGCCCACCGAAGCGCCAATCTGCACATAGGACATGCCCTTGAGCGGAAGCGAGAGCGGAGGGATGCTGTCCCGCCGCTCCTCCAGGATGCGGAAAATCTCCCGGAAATTGTTGTCTACATTGCCGGCCATGAGCATGAGGCTCTCTGCAGCGGAAGCGGCGGACGAGAGGTAGAAGCTTTCCGACAGGGAATCGCTCTCGGGAATGAAATCCGCCGCGGTAACGGCGTCCAGCGAAGGAGCTTCGGTTTCGAAGAGTTCCTCATAGATGGCGTCGTCCGTTTCCATGAGCCCGTCCACCACGTCCGAGATGAGCTGCTCCTGCTGGGTAAGACTCCCATAGAGTTGCCGATACAGCCTGTTTTCCCGCTCCAGCCGGCGTTCCTCCTCCGTAGAGAAGAACAGGGCGAACACGATATAGAAAACGATGGACAGCGAGACCGTGGCCAGCAGATAGCGGACGATTCCGCCCAGAATCTTTCCTATGCGGCTCCCCTTTTTCATTTCCCTTCCGGTTTGCGGACCATCCCGGCATAATCCTTGGCGGGGATGTCCAGGTCCATGTATAAGGCGGGATTCACATAATCTTTCCTGTAAATGACCTCATAGTGGAGGTGCGGGCCGGTAACGCGGCCGCTGCGCCCGCTGAGCCCCAGATAATCCCCCCTCGTGACCTTCTGGCCCTCTACAACATCTGTCCTGGACATGTGGGCATAGCGCGTCACATAGCCGAAACCGTGGTCTACCTCTATGTGGTTTCCGTATCCTTTCCCTTCGTGGGCCACCTTGATTACCACGCCGTCTCCCGTGGCGTAGATGGGATTGCCCGGGTCGCACGCGAAATCCATTCCGGTATGGCGCTTGCCGATGCCCAGCAGCGGATCTGAACGGTACCCGAAGGGGCTGGAAAGCCTGTAAGTGGCAGGGTCCGTGTTGATGGGCGGGATGGCCGGGATATGGGCCGCCCGGTCTCCTGCGGTCCGCTGCACGGCCAGAACGTCCTGGAACGACTTGGATTGGATATAGGCCCGTTTTTCCATGATGTCCACCCGTTTCACAATGTACTGGAGGGAGGTCCCTTCCAGAGAGGCGTAGCGGTTGGTCCCGGAGAATCCGGCCAGGCGGACGGCCTGGGGAATCTCGTCCAGGCCATACACGGAACGGTAAATCCGGTCGTCCCGCACTTCCAGCAGGCCCAGCCGTTCGTCGTGCTGGTCCAGCTGCTGGGACAGGCGGTCTATCCGGGAACTCCAGTCGGCATTCTGCCGCTTCAGGATGGCGGTTTTGGGAAGGTCCAGGCCCAGGACGCTTACATAGAACCACATGTAGAACAGGAACAGCAGAATGCCAGATAATACCACCAGCAGCACCTTCCACCCCCGGTAACGGGGCTCTTCCTTGAGCTCCGCCATCAGGGTTTCCGGATTCACGATGTATTTTTCTATTCTGGACAAACCGCAGTCTTTGGAGTTTACAAATATAACGATTTTCTGCAAACCGCCCGCTACTTTGCACAATCTATGCCTTTCTCCAAGGTTTTTCCCGCAAAAATGCGTATATTTGTAAGATATGACGCTACAAGAAACTGTACACTATATGACTTCAAAAGAAATTCGGCAGAAGTTCCTGGACTTCTTCGCTTCCAAGGGCCACACGGTGGTTCCGTCGGCCCCCATGGTCATCAAGAACGACCCTACGCTCATGTTCACCAACGCGGGCATGAACCAGTTCAAGGATATTTTCCTGGGCAACTCCGCCCCCAAGTTCCCCCGTGCGGCAGACAGCCAGAAGTGCCTGAGGGTGAGCGGAAAACATAACGACTTGGAGGCGGTGGGCCACGACGGCCGCCACCACACCATGTTCGAGATGCTGGGCAACTGGAGCTTCGGGGACTACTTCAAGGAAGAAGCCATCGACTGGGCCTGGGAGCTGCTCACCGAGGTGTACAAGATAGACAAGACCAAGCTGTACGCCACCGTGTTCGAGGGCAGTGAAGAGGACGGAACCGCCCTGGACACCGAGGCGCAGCAGGCCTGGCTCAAGCACCTGCCGAAGGACCATGTGCTCACCGGAAACAAGCACGACAATTTCTGGGAAATGGGCGAAACGGGGCCCTGCGGCCCCTGCAGCGAGATTCATATCGACCTGAGGCCGGACGAGGAAATTGCCAGAATCCCCGGCCGCGAGCTGGTGAACACCGACAACGACGATGTCATCGAAATTTGGAACCTGGTGTTCATGCAGTACGAGCGCAAGGCCGACGGCCACCTGGAGCCGCTGCCTGCCAAGAACATCGACACCGGCATGGGCTTCGAGCGCCTTTGCATGATCCTGCAGCACAAGAAGAGCAATTACGAGACGGACGTCTTCTCCGGCCTCATCGGCAAGGTGGAAGAATTCTCCGGACACAAATATTCGGAAGGAGGCAACGTGGAAGTGGCCATGCGCGTGATTGCCGACCACATCCGGGCCATCGCCTTCTCCATTGCCGACGGCCAGCTGCCTTCCAACGTGAAGGCCGGCTATGTGATCCGCCGCATCCTGCGGCGCGCGGTGCGCTACGGCTACACTTTCCTGGGCTTCACTGAGCCCTTCCTCACCCGCCTGGTACCCCAGCTGGTGGCCGACATGGGAGAGGCCTATCCGGAGCTCGCCGCCCAGCAGAAACTCATTGGGAACGTAATCCGGGAAGAGGAAAACGCCTTCCTGCGCACCCTGGACCGCGGAATTCGCATGCTGGAAGACAACATGGCCAAAAACGCCGCCACCAAGGTGGTTTCCGGCATCGACGCCTTCGTGCTGTACGACACCTACGGCTTCCCCATCGACCTCACGGAGCTCATCGCCTCGGAAAAGGGCTATACCGTGGACCTGGAGGGCTTCCAGGTGGAACTGGGAAAGCAGAAGGAGCGCGCCCGCAACGCCACGGCCAACGAATTCGGGGACTGGACGGTCTTCGCAGAAGGTGACGAGGTGGTTTTCGAGGGATACGACACCCTGGAGGTGAAGGGCGCCCGCCTGCTCAAGCAGCGCACCGTGAAGCAGAAGAACAAGGAGTATTTCCAACTGGTCTTCGACCGTACGCCCTTCTATGCCGAAATGGGCGGCCAGGTGGGAGACACCGGCTATATCGAGGGGGAGAACGGGGAAAGGATTGCCATCCTGAACACGGTGAAGGAGAACAACCTGGCCATCCACCTGGCGGAGAAACTGCCTTCGGACGGATCGGCCTTCTATACCCTTGTGGTGGACGGGGATCGCCGCCAGCGCATCATGAACAACCACACGGCCACCCACCTGCTGCACCAGGCCCTCAGGGAAATCCTGGGCACCCACGTAGAGCAGAAAGGCTCCTTCGTGTGCGCCGACTATTTCCGCTTCGACTTCTCCCATTTCCAGAAGGTTACGGACGAGGAGCTGCGCGCTGTGGAAGACCGCGTGAACGAGCTCATCCGCGCCGATGAGCCCCTCTGCGAAAAACGGGATGCCACCATGGAGGAAGCCCGTGCGATGGGCGCCATGGCCCTTTTCGGCGAGAAGTACGGAGACGTGGTCCGGGTGGTCCGCTTCGGCGATTCCGTGGAACTCTGCGGCGGTACGCACACCCGCGCCACCGGTACCATCGGCCTGTTCAAAATCCGGGCAGAGAGTGCCGTGGCCGCCGGTGTAAGGCGCATCGAGGCCGTTACCGGCGCCGCTGCGGAACTGGGGCTCCACGCCCTGGAAGACATACTGCGCACGGTAAGAGGCTTCTTCAACAACGTACCGGACCTCACCGGCGCCATCGAAAAGATGATTTCGGAGAATGCCGATGCCAAGAAGCAGCTGGAAACCATCGCCGCGGAAAAAGCCGCCCAGCTGGCCGACAAGATTTACTCCCAGGCCGTGGAAATGAACGGCATCCTGGTGGCCCGCTTAGACACGTCCATAGATCCCGCCATGGCCCGTAACATGGCCCTGCTTTTGCAGAAAAAATCGCAGAACCTGGTGCTGGCCGGGGCATTTGCCTTCGACGGCAAGCCCAACCTGGTGCTCATGTATTCGGCCGACCTGGTGGCCAAGGGCAAGAACGCCGGCAAGGACATCCGCGAAGCCGCCAAGTTCATCCAGGGCGGCGGCGGCGGACAGCCCGGCCTGGCAACGGCGGGAGGACGCCTGCTGGAAGGCCTTCCCGCCGCACTGGACAAACTGGTGGAAACGGCCATAGCCTAAGCTCCACCGGCACCGCCTGTCATTCTGAGCGAAGCGAAGAATCTGCATGAGAAAACTGGACAAGTTCATATTGAAATCGTTCATAGGACCGTTTTTCGCGATCCTGGGCATCGTCATCTTTATCCTTGCCCTGCAGTTTCTCTGGCTGTACATCGATGAATTGGTGGGGAAAGGCTTGGAATTCAAGGTAATCCTGAAATTCCTCATGTGGGGCAGCATCCAGACGCTGCCGCTGGCCATCCCGCTGGCCACCCTGCTCTCTTCCATGATGACCTTGGGGGACATGGGCGAAAAGTTCGAACTCACGGCCATCAAGGCTTCCGGCATTTCGCTCACCCGGGTGCTCATCCCCATGACTGTGGTGAGCGTATTCATCGCCATCGGCGCCTTTTTCATCGGCGACCGGCTGGTTCCCTACTCCATCAACCAGATTTACACCATGCGGGACGACATAGGCCGCACCAAGTCGGAAATCAAGATTCCCACCGGAACCTTCTACGACGGAATCGACGGCTATATCCTGCGGGTGGACCAGCGGAACAAAGAGACCGGCATGATGTACAACATCCAGGTGTACGACCACACCGGAGCCCGGGGCAACACCCGCCTCACGGTGGCCGACAGCGGCGTGCTACGGATGTCCAAGTCCAAGGACTACCTCACTTTCCAGCTCTACAACGGGACCAATTATCAGGAGGAGAATACGCGTAAATACCAGGACACCACCCTGGCCATGCGAAGAATCCATTTCGGGAAGCAGGAGCTGGTGATTCCGCTGGAACATTACGCCTACCAGCAGTCGGATTCGGCCCGCTATGGAGAGCAGGTAAAGTCCATGGGCATCAAGGACCTGAATGCGGGACGGGATTCCCTTACCCGGCTGGTGGAACAGGACCTGGACCGGCGGGCCCGGCAGTTCATCCAAACCACCGGCATCTCTTACCGCATGCAGCTGGACACCAACTGGCGGAAAAAGGAAGACAAAATCATGGAGCACCCCAAGGACTTCCGCTGGAAAACTCCGCTGGATAAGCAACATGCCTATGAGAATGCCGCCAACACGGCCGAACAGTTCGCCCAGGTGGCCCGCAGCCAGATGATGGAATCGTACGACCATGTGCACCTGGTGTACAGGACCAACGTGGCCATCTGGGACAAAATTACCAAGGCGCTGGCCTGTCTGCTGCTCTTTTTCATCGGCGCACCCATCGGGGCCATCATCAAGAAGGGCGGCCTGGGGACGCCGGCCATCATCTCCATCCTGTTCTTCGTGCTGTACTGGGTGGTGGACATCACCGGAGAGCGGCTGGCCAACAACGGAACCACCACCGCCTTCATCGGCAAGTTCGCATCGGCCGCCGTGCTGGCGCCCATCGGCGCCATCCTCACCTACAAAGCCATCCAGGATTCCAGCATCCTGCATATCGACATGCTCAAGACCTGGTGGCGCCGGGCGAAAAGCAAATTCTTCCGTATGTTCAGAAATACCCCTATCGTTTACATGGGCACTCCGGAATTCTCGGTGGGCCCGCTGGACGCGCTCATCAAGGGCGGCTACAAGGTGGTGGGCGTGGTCACCGTGCCCGACAAGCCCTCGGGCCGCGGGCTCAAGATGAACGAGAGCGCCGTAAAGAAATATGCGGTGGAGCACGGCATCCCCGTGCTGCAGCCGGAGAAACTCAAGGACGAACAGTTCCTCAAGGACCTGGCCGCCTGGAAGGCCGACCTGTTTGTGGTAGTGGGCTTCCGGATGCTGCCGGAAGTGGTTTGGCGGATGCCCAAACGGGGCACCTTCAACCTGCACGCCGCCCTGCTGCCGCAGTACCGCGGGGCCGCTCCCATCAACTGGGCCGTGATCAACGGGGAGAACATCACGGGCGTAACCACCTTCATGATAGACAGCCGGATAGACACGGGCGGCATTATCCTGCGTTCAGAGTGCCGGGTAGAGCCGGACGATACGGCGGGCACCCTGCACGACAAACTGATGGAACTGGGCTCGCAGCTGGTGGTGGAAACCGTGGAAGGGCTGGTGCAGAACAATGTGGAACTCCGTGTGCAGAAGAGCTTCATCCAGGGCTCGGAGCTGCTGAAACCGGCCCCCAAGATTACCCGGGAGCTCCAGCACATAGACTGGAACGACACAACCAAGCATGTGTACAACCTCATCCGGGGCCTGTCGCCTTATCCCGGAGCCTACACGGAGCTCTGTCATTCTGAGCGAAGCGAAGAATCTCCCCTGCCGCTGAAAGTCTTCTTCGGCGAAATGCGTCAGGACCTGCATGCCGCTCCGGGAACCGTCCTCAGCGATGGAAAGACGTACTTTGCAGTGGCCACGGCCGACGGAGCCATCGCCATAACGGACCTGCAGCTGGCGGGCAAAAAGCGGATGGACGTGAAGTCCTTCCTGCTGGGCTTCCGGAATCCGACGGATTATGTAACCACCCAGGGCACCTCCAAGGCCGAAATGGTCAAGGCCGCACCCAAGGAGGAGGAATGATGGTACCATGAATAACATTGTCATATTGGCCAATGGGGCGTTCCCCACGGAGCCGTATCCGCTGTATTTGCTGGAGTCGGCCGATGGCGTAGTCTGCTGCGACGGCGCCCTGGAGCAGTGGCTGCAGCACAACGCGCAGGCGCAGCCGCTGGCGGTGGTGGGCGACCTGGATTCCCTGCCACAGGCGCTGCAGGAGCGCTTTGCCCCGTGCGTGGTGCACGTGGCCGAGCAGGACTACAATGACCTCACTAAAGCCATGCGCTGGGTGCTCCGGGAGCATCCGGAGGTGCAGGAGATTGTGATTCTGGGCGCCACCGGCCTCCGGGAAGACCACACCATCGGCAATCTGGGCCTTCTCATGGAATATACTCGGATGTTCTCTCTTGGGGATCGGCGGGTATCGGCCGTCTCCGACTATGGAACCGCCTTTGCCATAACCGGTTCCTGCGACCTCCACCTGGGGGAAGGCCGGCGCTTCTCCTTCTTTACGGCCGACAATTCCCTGCGCGTTTCCTCTATCGGCCTGCAGTGGCCCCTGGACGGAGTTGTCTTCGATGCCTGGTGGAAAGCCACCCTCAACCGCACCACCGAGCCCATCGTTTCCCTGCACTTCTCCCATCCCACTCCCGCCCTCATCCTGGTGGATTGATCGCTGTCCCGCCAGACGTCTCCGCAGCGCTGTTGCCGCTCTTCTATCGGCAAGCGCGTCGAATGGAAACGCCTATCAATCTGGCACTTCCGAAAAATCGTCTAGTCAAATTTGACCAGACGATTTTTCATAAAACGCTATGATTCAGCTATTTCCATTCGACGGCCTTAAAAGCAGTCGGCAAAGGAAATGCTACTGGTTCAGGGCATCGGCGCTCTTGATGTACTTGGACAGCTCTTCATCGGTAATCTTGTAGTCCTGCATCTCGCCGGAAATGTACTGGTCGTAGGCACTCATGTCCACGAAACCATGGCCGGAGAGGTTGAAGAGGATGGTCTTCTGTTCGCCGGTTTCCTTGCACCGCAGGGCCTCGCGGATGGTGGCGGCAATGGCGTGGCAGCTTTCCGGAGCGGGGATGATGCCCTCGGTTTGGGCGAAGAGTACGCCGGCCTTGAAGGTTTCAGTCTGGGCCAGGTCCATGGCCTCCATGTAACCGTCCTTCATGAGCTGGGACATGATGACGCCGGCGCCGTGGTAGCGGAGGCCGCCTGCATGGATGGTGGCGGGTTTGAAGGTGTGGCCCAGGGTGTACATGGGCAGGAGCGGGGTCATGCCGGCCTCGTCGCCGAAGTCGTACTCGAACTTGCCGCGGGTGAGCTTGGGGCAGCTGGCCGGTTCGGCCGCAATGAAGCGGGTCTTCTTCCCGTCCTGGATATTGTGGCGCATGAACGGATAGGCAATGCCGGAGAAGTTGGAACCGCCTCCGAAGCAGGCAATTACGATGTCCGGATATTCGCCCGTCAGGGCCATTTGCTTTTCGGCCTCCAGGCCTATGACCGTCTGGTGCAGACACACATGGTTGAGCACGGAGCCCAGGGTATATTTGCAGTTGGGCGTGGTCACGGCCAGTTCAATGGCTTCGGAAATGGCGCTGCCCAGGGAGCCCTGGTCGTTGGGATTTACGGTGAGGATGTCCTTGCCGGCGCGGGTGCTCATGGACGGAGACGGCGTGATGGCTGCGCCGAAGGTTTGCATGATGCTGCGGCGATAGGGCTTCTGGTTGTAGCTGACCTTAACCATGTATACGGCACAGTCCAGGCCGAACTTCTTGGCTGCATAGCTGAGTGCACCTCCCCACTGGCCGGCGCCGGTCTCGGTGGTAATATTCGTAATGCCCTGCTTCTTGGCATAATAGGCCTGGGCCAGTGCCGAATTGAGCTTATGGCTGCCGGCGGGGCTCACACTCTCGTTCTTGTAGTAGATATGGGCGGGCGTTCCCAGGGCTTCCTCCAGGTCATAGGCTCGCACAAGGGGAGTACAGCGGTAGGCCGCATACTGCTGACGCACTTCCTCCGGGATGGGGATCCACTCGTCGGTCTGGTTCAGTTCCTGGCGGGCACATTCCTCTACGAAGACGGGGAAGAGGTCTTCGGGTTTCAGGGGTTCCTTGGTGGCCGGATTCAGGAACGGAAGCGGCTTGTTGGGCATGATAGCCTGGATGTTGAAAAAATGGGTAGGAATCTCCGATTCCGGAAGCAAGAATTTTTTCTGTTTCATGATGTTAAGTGTTTTATTGATTGTTAATGTTTGTTGTTTTCATTCCGGGCGCAGCGAAAAATCTGCATAAAAAAAGTGACCTGCCGTAAGTCTGCAGGTCACCTTTTATATGTTCTGGTTTTACACGGTGAAGCGACTTACAGCTTGGAACTGCAAGTGCGCCACCAACCGTTATTTACCAGATTCTTTCTCATTCTGCCACAAAGATGGAAAAACAAAATTAAATATGCAAGTATTTATGTAAAAAAATTTAAAATCTTGCCAGCAGCGGTGCCGTCCACTGTGCCGAAGCCGTGGTGAAATTGGCCTCCACGAAGGCGTTGACCGCGGTGCACACGAACAGGAGCACAATGAGGGTGGAAACGATGACGCCGATAACCCTGAGGCGGGGCAGCCACTTCTTGTTGTTCCAGCCGATGGTTTGGAACATGCTCCAGAAACCATGGTTCAGGTGCAGCCAGATGGCGACAAACCAAATCAGGTACAGGGCGACGACCCACCAGTTGCGGAAGGTGGCGATGAGTAGGTAATACGGATTTTCGGCCTCGCCGCCTGTCCATTCCTGCAATTGCATCTTGGCCCAGAAATGGGTGAGGTGGAAGCAGAGGAAGCCCAGGATCACAATGCCCAGGACGGCCATGTTCTTGGCGCTCCAGCTGTCGTTCTTGGCCTTGGAGGCCACCTCGTAACGCTTAACGCCGCCACGCTTCTTGAGGTTCTCATAGCTGAGCCAGATTCCATAAACAATATGGATGAGGAAACCCAGGGCCAGGATGGGGACCATGATGCTGATTACCGGCGAGGACATGAAGTCGCAGCCCAGCTGGAACCAGCCGTCTCCGTGGGTGTAAGGCATATTGTCGGCCGCAACCTTGCCGAAGGTGCCATGCATGGAGTCTAAGACGGAAAAGAAATTGATGGTACCATGCAAAAGCAGGAAGATGATGAGGAATGCGCCGGACACACTCTGAATAAACTTCTTGCCGATGGAGGAGGTTAGAAAATTAGCCATTATTGTTGTTGGTTTTGTTATCAAGTATGCAAATATAGGAATCTTTCTTGGAAGTTTCCCAATATTTCGATACTTTTGTTACAGTTTAAAACCGAAATATATGTATAAAAGGGTACTTCTGAAGTTAAGCGGCGAAAGCCTCGGCGGGCCTGCCGGTAAGGGCCTGGAAACCGCCTGGTTGGAAAAATATGCAAAGGAAATTGCGGTTGCCGCAAAGGCTGGCCTGCAGATAGCCATCGTCAATGGCGGCGGCAACATTTTCCGGGGCCTGCAGGGCGTCGGCAAAGGCTTCGACCGGGTGGACGGAGACAAGATGGGAATGCTGGCCACCGTAATCAACTCCCTGGCCCTTTCCATGTTCATCAAGGCCGAAGGGGTAGATGCTGTAGTTTTCACCTCCACCCCCATGGAACCCTATGCCAAATACTACATGCGGGACGACGCAGTGAAGGTGCTGGAGCGCGGCGGAGTGGCCCTCATCGCCGGCGGCACCGGCAATCCCTTCTTCACCACGGACAGCGGTGCAGCCCTCAGGGCCCTGGAAATCGGGGCCGACGCCCTCCTCAAAGGCACCCGCGTAGACGGCGTTTATACGGCCGATCCGGAGAAGGACCCCACGGCCGTGAAATACGACGAACTCAGCTTCGACGAAGCCATCGGCAAACATCTCAAGGTGATGGACCAGACCGCCTATGCACTCTGCTCAGACGGCCGCATGCCCATCATCGTCTTTGATATGAACCAGACCGGAAACCTCACCAAACTCCTTGGCGGAGAAAAGGTGGGCACGCTGGTACATCCTTAAACCAAAAGCAGTTCCTGCCGGGACTTCGGCCATCTGCCCCATTGAACCACGGGACTTCTGCCCCATTGAACCACGGGACTTTGGCAATCGGCCCCATGGTGCCAACTTAAGGCTATCGTCGGCTTTTTGGGCGTCGAATGGAAATAACTGAGCGATAGCGTTTTACAGAAAATCGTCTAGGCAAAATCGACTAGACGATTTTTCGGAAGTGACTGATTTATCGGCATTTCCATTCGACGGCTCTCTGGCCACTTACTGTTCTACTTCGGCAATCTTATATCTGGACCAGGTTTCCCCGGCGGAGACTGCACTGCAAGCGAAGAGACTGCGCGAATCACAGCTTCTTCAGGGGGAGATGAAGGAACTTGGCTATCTGCTCTCCCATTGCGCTTGTTTGCCGACGAAGCAAGTCGAAGAGCTCCAGCTTCTGATCTACGGACAGGCTCAGGAACTCATGGGTCTCCTTCACCGACCCACTTTGAAGCAGTACATTTGACATCCGGACATAGTGGGCGTCGCTTTTCCCTATGAATACTTCATTCAGGTCGTGCTCGCTGCCGGTGGAGGCGTGCATGGCCTCCAGGAAGTTGTCGTATCCATTGAAAAAGCGGGCGGCAGCCATGTAATCAATCACATTATACAGGCCGATGATATAGTCTGTAAGCTGAGCCCGCTCGTTTTTGTCCAGCGGTTTGACGATTCTTTTCAGCATAGCGTAATTGACAGCCTTCCCGGCATTGAAGGCGGCCTTCACCTCTTTCACGGCGCACTGCATAGGCCAGCGGGCTTCCCTTATGACAAGTTTTTGGGAGAAGGGATGGGCAGACCGGGCATAGGCAAGGAAGTTCCACTGGTATTCCTCGGCCCGTTCTACCAATTGACGCTCGACCGGATTGTTCCCAACATAAACCAGGTTGGTACGGGCAGCCTTGTCGGAATTCTTGGGAGCACTGCCGAACGGGCTTTCGAACCTCGCTCCCCGTAAACCATAGGCCTTGTTATACTCTCTGGAAAAGTACGAGTTCAATTCCTGTTTGAAGCCTTCCAAATCGGCCTTTCTTTTGGCCGATACGGAATCATGGAGATGATCCGGCATATGGCAAAGCGCATAGACACGGATTTTGTATTTCCGGGCCAGGACGCAATAAGTGGTAAAGTGAACCAAATGGTCACTGACAGAATAGAAAAGAACACCACCATCGGCAGTTCTTTGGTAACAATGGTTCAGGATGTCCCTGTAAAATTTCCGACTCTTCATATCCGTCCAGTCATTAAGGGGCCCAAAATAAGGCCCGGTGCATTCTGTTTGCTTAATACGCAGCCTTGACAGGCCGTTTTGGTACGCCGATTCGACAAGTGTCGCTATGATAGGCTCAATCTGCCGCTTTTATATGCCGCAAAAAATGAGCCGCCGCATCGGACCGATTCACTGTTTTTCACATAAATCGACATGCGCTACCCCTGACTATTTGCCTGCCTGCTCCGTTGCTTCAACTTCCGGCAGCCGCCGTCGGAGTTTTGGGCGTCGAATGGAAATAACTGAGCGATAGCGTTTTACACAAAATCGTCTAGGCAAAATTGACTAGACGATTTTGTGGAAGTGACTGATTGATTGGCGTTTCCATTCGACGGCATCCAAACCGGGGAGAGGCCGGAACCGGGAGCCGGGGAGCAGAGGGCGCCGAGCAGGGACGAGGAACGGGGACGAGGAGCAGGGACGAGGAACGGGGACGAGGAACGGGGACGAAAATGGAACAAAAGGGCTAAACCGGGAGTGTTTTGGAGCGGAGCCAGGCCGACACTTCGGCGGGGAGGCGGGGGGAGAGGGTGCGGAAGACGCGCTCGTTGTAGGCGTTGAGCCAGGCACGTTCGTCGGCATTCAAAAGCGCCACGTCCAGACAGGAGGTGTCGAAGTGGCAGAGGGTGAGCGTTTCGAAGCCTAGCCAGGAGCCGAATTCGTTGTCTCCCATGCTGTGGCAGAGCATCATGTTCTCGTGGCGGACGCCGTGCATTCCTTCCCGGTAGATGCCCGGTTCGTCGGAAGTGATCATGCCGGGCAGGAGCGGCTGCGGGTTGAAGTTCTGCCGGATTTCCTGAGGGCCTTCGTGCACCCCCAGGAAGAAGCCCACACCGTGGCCGGTTCCGTGGCCGAAGTTCCGCTTGGCCCTCCAGAGGGGTTCGCGGGCCAGGGCATCGATCTGGCAGCCCGCCGTGCCTTTGGGGAAGACCGCCATGGCAAGGCCGATGTGCCCCTTGAGCGCCAGCGTATAGTCTTCGCGCTCCAGAGCCGTGCAGGGGCCCATCGGCACGGTGCGTGTAATGTCCGTTGTGCCGAACAGATACTGCCCTCCGGAATCTACCAGATACAAGCCATGGGGTTCCAGCAGGGCCGAACCTTCCTTCGGCGTACTGTAATGCGGCAAGGCCGCCGAAGGCCCGTAGGCCGATATAGTCTCGAAACTGTTGCCCCGGTAACCGGGAATCCGGGCGCGGAACCGGTCCAGTTCCAGAGAGGCTTCCCACTCGTTCACCCGGCCTGCATGCTGTTCTATCCAGTAGAGGAACTGCTCCACGGCCAGACCGTCCTCCAGGTGCGCTTCCGCCATCCCTTCGATTTCCACCGGATTCTTCACGGCCTTCCAGAGCGGAACGGGAGAAGGGCACTCCACCACTTCGGGAGCCTCCTCCCCCTGGTCCAGCGCTTCCCGCACGGAGACATTCAGCGTAGCAGGGTCCAGGCAGATCCGGTCCACCCCGACGGAACGGAGCCCCGAGAGCGAGAAGGAAACCTGGTCGTACTCCCGGATGGTTACTCCGTCGGCCTGAAGCTCGTCGAAACTGGCGGCCGTTTCCGAATCCAAATCGGCAAAAACGTCCTTGCGCACGAACCAGAAGCAGTCTTCCAGGGTAATCAGCAGATAGGAAATCACATAGGGGTTATACTCTATGTCGGCCCCGCGAAGGTTCAGGAGCCAGGCAATCTGGTCCAGCTGGGAAAGCAGGATGGCATCGGCCCCTTTGAGCAGCAGGAACTTCCTGAGCCTGCGCAGCTTGGCTTCCCGGCTCTGGCCCACCAGGTCTTCTCCCAGCGTAATAATGGGCGAAGAGGGAATGGCGGGACGGCCCTCCCAGAGGGGAGAGAGCAAATCCGGGACCGCCTCTATCCGGGCCTGGGGAACGGCATCCTGAAGGGTCCGGACCGCCTCTATGCTGAAGCAAAGGCCGTCCAGGACAATCACCGGAGCCTCCAGTTCCAGCGAAGCTATCCACTCCGGGATGGGCACCTGCTCCGGAACCCGCATCTTGTGCAGTTCGATTCCGCTGCCTTCCAGCTGCCGGTTGGCCTGGATGAAGTAACGGGTGTCGGTCCAAAGGCCGGCATGGCTGCGGGTAATTACAAGGTCTCCTGCCTCTCCGGTAAAACCGGACACCCAGGCCACCTGCTGCCAGCGCGGAGCCGGATACTCGCTGGCGTGCGGGTCGGTCCCCGTAAGGATGAGGATATCCCATCCGCAACTCTGCATGAGGGCGCGGACGGCCTCCACTCTCTGAGAAAAGATGTTTGCCATAGAACTGATGTAGTACGATATTTGCACAAATATAACTATATTTGCACTGATTTAAAAATCTAACCACTATGGCAGAAGATCCTATCGAGAGAATAGAACGCCAAGAGCGTGAACGGAAAGAGAAAGGCGGCCTGCGCACCACCCTCATCGTGCTAACCTGCATAGCGGTGGCCCTGGCCGCAGGGCTGGGCTACATGCTGTATCAGCGCAGCGGCCTGGTGAACCAGTTGGAAGGAGAGAAGGCGGAGCTGGCCCAGCAGATGGTGGCCCTCCAGTCAGACTTCGAGAACCTGAATTCGGACTATGAATCCATCAACCACCAGTTGGACACATCCCGGGAGCAGGTGGCCCAGCTCATAGAGAAGCTGAACAAGACAGAAGCCACCAACCGGGCCAAAATCCGCCAGTACGAGAAAGAACTGGGCACCCTCCGCACCATCATGAAGGGCTATATAGTCCAGATAGACTCGCTTAACACCCTGAACAAGAAACTTACGGCCGATGCTGCTGCAGCCCGCCGGGAAGCCGCCGAAAGCCGCCGTGCCAACGAGGAACTCTCGCAGCAGGTGAGCAACCTCTCGGAACAGGTGAACGCCGGCAAGGTGCTCAAGGCCCGCGGCATCTCCCTGGTTGCCCTGTACAGCAACGACAAGGAGGGAGACCGCCACAGCCGGGTACGCTACATGATGGCCAACCTCTCGCTGCTGGAGAATTCGCTGGCCGAACGGGGCCCCGTGCGCATCTATGTGCGCGTGAAAGACCCGGAGGGCGTGCTGCTGATGAACAACGAATCCGGGGAGTTCCTGGTGAACGGTGTGGCCATGCAGGCCACCGCCTCCCGCGAGGTGGATTACGAAGGGGCGGAAGTGGACCTCTCCATTTACATCAACGACACCGGAGAGTTCGTCAAGGGCATCTACACCCTGGAAGCCTACACGGAAAAGGGCTTGCTGGGCCGCGCGGAATGCCTCCTGAGATAATATGATTTACATCCACGTCCCTTTCTGCAAAAGCTTTTGCATCTACTGCGACTTTTATTCCGAAATCGCAGGGGACGGAGGAATGTTCGAGCCTTACACCACGGCAGTGTGCGAAGAAATCAAGCGCCGGGCCGGGGAGATAGACGATAGCCTCAAAACGCTTTACTTCGGCGGAGGGACCCCTTCGGTCCTTCCGCTGGCGTCTCTTACCCGCATCCTCCTCACTCTGGAAGACTGCGGGCACGGAGGGCCCTACACAGAGTTCACCCTGGAGGTGAATCCGGAAGATATCGTGGAAAAGGGACTCCCCTATGTGCAGAGCCTCAAAGCCCTGGGGGTGAACCGGGTAAGCATCGGCGTGCAGTCCTTCGACGACGAACTGCTAAGGTGGATGAACCGCAGGCACAATGCCGAAAGGGCCGAAGAAGCCTTCCGCATCGTACGGGAAGCGGGCATCGACAACATCAGCCTGGACCTCATCTTCGGCCTTTCCAACCTCTCCGACAAGGTTTGGGAAGAAACCGTCGACAAAGCCATCGGCCTGGGCCCGGAGCACATTTCCTGCTACCAGCTGACCGTGGAGGGAGACAATGTGCTGGCCCACCGCCTGGAGACGGGAGAATACGAAGAGGCATCGGAAGAGACCTGCCGGGGCCAGTACAAACTCCTTTGCCAGAAGCTGGCCGATGCAGGTTACCGGCACTACGAGATTTCCAACTTCGCCAAGCCGGACTTCGAAGCCCTGCATAACGGCGGTTACTGGCGCAGGTGCCCCTACGTGGGTTTCGGCCCGGCCGCCCATTCCTTCAGCGGCCGCGGACGCAGCTGGAACACGCCCGAAATCTCCGGCTACACCCACACGGAAGAGGCACTCTCCGTGGAGGACGAAAAGGTGGAAACCCTGATGCTGTCTCTGAGGACCGCCCGGGGCGTGGATACGGACTTCCTGCACGGAAACTGCAAGGAAGAAGACATCGAGCGCCTGGTGAAGGCCGGCGCGCTGCAAAAGGACGGAAGGCGCTACCGCATTCCGGAAGACCATTTCTTTGTTTCAGACGACATTATACGGGAACTGATATGAAATACCTCAGAAGATCCGTCAAGTACTTTATCCAGATTACCCTGATTTTTGTGGTAATCATCGCTGTCCTCATGCTCAGCGGCATGGTTTCCAAAGATGTGGCCGTGGCCTTCCAGCAGGGATGGACGTCGGTGGGTTACATCCTTGTAGCCTTCCTGGCCATGAGCGCCGCCTATCCGTACTTCGGTTACGGGAAACGGAACATCCGCGCCAACGGAGACCCCGCCACCTACCGCAGCGCCATCATTGAGGCCCTCGAAGGGCGCGGATACCGCCTTGCCGGGGAGAAAGACGGGGAAATGCAGTTCAACCTCACCTCCCCCATCAACCGCCTGGCAAGATTCTACGAAGACACAGTTACCATCACCCCGGTACTGGGCGGGTTCCAGGCCGAGGGCCTGATCCGGGACCTCTCCCGCGTGGTGATGGCCATCGACACTAAAATCAACCGTTATGAAGACTGACACCCAGAAATTCAAGACAGTGGCCTCCTTCACTGAGAAGGTGCAGGCCGACATGTGCGTGGCTCTGCTGGGAGACCACGGCATACCCGCCGGTGTCTTTGGCGCCGACTCCTCTTATCCTTCCCTGGGTTTTGCCAAAGGGATTGAAGTGAAAGTGAACGAGGACGATTATGAAGCGGCAATGAGCATTTTGGCCGCAGCCGACAAGGCCCTGTAAAACTCCTCTCCAAAAGCATCCGTAAGGGGTCCGCGCAAAAATTCATACACGCGGACTCCTTCTCTTCTGCCCTTTTCGAAGGCGTCCTTGCAGATAGGCCAGCGGTGCAGGTTCAGCCCCAGGCGCCCCCCGCCCAGCTCCACCACCCGGATGGGATAAAGCGAGCAGGAGATGGGTTTCCGGAAAGTGGTAAGTCCCTTGCAGAACTGGCGCTCGATGGCGCAGAGGCAGTTTCCATCGGCATCGAAGTGGCAGTAGGCACACTCCTCGCTGCCGGGAACCACCGGGGTGACCAGGTCTCCGTCCCGGTCTACCTCGAAAAAGCCCTTGGCCTCCACGGCCGCACGCCCCTGGGGCCGCATCAGCGGGGAGTAAACCGGATAATTGGCCTCCAAAGGCTCCAGCTCCTCCTCTTTGAGCGGGGCGCCGCTGTCTCCTATGATGCAGCAGCAGCCCTTGCACACGGGATAGTCGCAGGCAAAAAATTCCATCACCACGTCTTCCGACACCAGAATGTCCCCTATCTCGATCAGGGTACCGAAATCCCGCTTCTTCATGGGGCGATGTACTCTATGCGGCCGCCGCTCCAGAGGGCCTTGAGCAGCGTACTCACTCCGTCGGCCTGGATGGCGTTGATGTTTTCCTTGGAACGGGAGCCGAGGTCTTTCCCTATGGCATAGCGGTACAGGACGGCTTCCACTGCCGCTTCGGGCTCATTTTGGAACGCCTGCAACTTATTATTTGCCAATTGCTTCCAGGCAGTAAAGTCCTGTGCCGATACGCTGGTGGAAGCGGCGTCCTGCACGGCGGCGCGAAGGGCCTGCAGCGCCTGCATCAGGTCGGCTTCCCCAGCCTGGCTTTCGGTGGGCAGGCAGCGGACGAGCATCCTCAGGCGCTCCTGGGGATGGGAGATGAATTTCACCTCCACCGAGGAAGTGAAACCGGAACCGGCCAGGTGGCCGGCCAGCCTGTCCTTCACCGCCTCCGCGGCAACGAAGGAAGCAGGATAGTTCACCGCCGTGAACGGGACATCGGCATCCATGAGCACATAAAGTCCGCGGGGCTGGCCTTCCTCGGAATAAGTGGTGGTGCCGGAGAGGGTGCGGAAGTGCACCTGACGGCGGGTAGCGGCCGAAGACTTGGCGGTGGGGAAGGCGCCTATATACTTCAGCAGCAGCTTCTTCACCACCCCGGGATCCAGGTCTCCCGAAAGCACCAGGATGCCGTCGTTCACCTGGGAAAAACGTTCACGGAAGTAGGTGTCGGCCTTGGTGAGGGTTTCGGCCGACAAGGCCTCCGGCACTTTGGCGGAGGTATATTGGTAATGCGGGTTCAGCAGCCCGTCCACCCGGTCTTCCACCGACTGGGGTGCCAGGGGGGCGTTCCGCAGGAAAGCCTTGGCTTCGGCCCGGTTCAGGGAACGCTCTTTGGAAAGGGCCGAGAGGGCTTTCAGGACCAGCAGCAACTTCCCGGAAGGAGCGTTTCCCTTGATATAGAAGCTGTTGAGGTCGGCACTCCCCTGCAGGGTGATGCCGTTGGCGGCCAGGACGTCCCGGAAAGCAGCGGCCTTGAGGTCTCCTGCATTATAGAGGGAAAGGACTTCCGGGATGAACCCGCCCTCCCCTTCTTTGAGGTCCGGAATCCTGGAAAGGCCGCCGTTCAGCTGCCAGGCATAACTGAACATTCCGCTGCCCGGAATCCGCTTGTAGGCCACTCTCATGCCGTTGGAGAAGGTCCACAGGGTTCCGCCCGTCACCGGTTCGGCCTTTTCCTGGCTGATTCTCACGCGGGAGACTGCTATCCGGAGCCCCAGCGTGTCGGCCCCGTGCCAGGCATAGTCGTTGGTGGAAGGTGCCACCCAACCCTGCAGGTAGGCCAGGTTGTACCGGAACAGCGCCTCCATGCTGTCCAGGGAGTCCGGAGCCTGCCTGTAGGTGAGCGTAAGGTTGCTCAGCTGCTGCAGAAGGGCCGATGAAAAATTGTTGAAAAGCCCGGCCTCCACCTCGTCCGTCACGTTTTTCCGGCCGAAGAGGGCAGCCTCCTCCGAGAATGGGGCCAAGTTGGCCCCGTAGAGAAAGTGGGCCAGGCAGCGGTCTGTGTCTTCCCGGTTGGAAGGGACTGCATCGGCCTTTTGCCGGAAGGAAGGGGCGAGCACCCCCTTGGCATCCGAGAACTCCTTGGTGGAGACGCCGTACGTGCCCAGCTCCGCCAGGGTGCGGGACAGCACACTGCCCGCCTGCGCCAGCGAATCCCGGCAGGTGAAGATTTCTACGCCGTATTCCTCGTCCCCGCGGGTGTCTTCGCTCCCAAGACGGGAGAAACGGATTCCGGCGTAAGGGATGAGGGCCTGCTTGAGGTTCTTTTCCAGCCGATGCCGGAGCACCACCTGGAATTCTTGCCAGAACATGTCGGTCACAAGGGCCTGGGCGGTGTTCATCTGGCTCTGCGGAATACGGGCCGACGAATAGGAAACCTTCACGGAAGGGGTTCGGCCGCGTTCCATCCTTATCTCGGGAACGCCTTCCGGGTCCCAGGCCTGACCGGCTTCCAAGGTGTTGTCCTTGAGCCGGGGAATGAGCATGGAAAAGATGTCCATCTTTTTCTTGAGCTCCGCAGGGTCTATGTCTCCGCTCACCACCAAGGCCTGAGGCGCCCGGGTGAGGGCCATCTGGGAGAAGGTGAAAAGGAGGGTGGAATCCAACGCCTGGGAACGGTAAGAGGGAACCCGGGGGAAACGGTAGAAGGTACAGCCTTCCCGCTGGCTCAGGAAACCTTCCTTCCCGGGGATTACTCCCATCCGGCCCAGGAAGGATTCCTTAAAGAAATCCTGCTTCTCGGCACTGAGCGTATCTTTTTGAACGACGGTGATATAGGTATAGCCCTTCTCGGAAGGGTTCTCCACCATATAATAGGAAGCTCCACAGCCCAGCAAGCCCTGCCGGATTCTGGAGTCCGTGGGCAGTTGGGGGAGCGTCTGGGCTGGCACAGTTCTTGAAAACAACACACAGGCCGCCGCAAAAAGCAGGTTTTTCAGGACTCTGAAATTCATTTTACCTGATTTTTGTACAAAAATAAAACTTATTTTGCTATTTTTGCAAAATGTGTGCAGATAATGTGTAATTGCTAAATAAAAGAAAGATGAAAAAATTATTTGTAGCCATTGCAGCGTTCGGCCTTGCCGCAGCCGTTGCTTCCGCCCAGGACTTCAATGCAGCCATCGATGCGTACAATGCCGGTGCAACGGCATTGGAGGGTGGCAACAAAACCGAAGCCGTCACGCAGTTCCGCAGCGCCCTCACCCAGTTCACCGCCTGTGAAGGGGAAGAGGCCGCAGAAATGATTGCAAAGTGCAAGGAAATCATTCCCAATACCCTGCTCTCCCTTGCCAAGGAGCAGATCAACGAGGCCAACTACGACAATGCCCTCGCCACCCTGGCGGAAGTTCAGTCCGTAGCCGCCGAGTACGGAATCGAGGCTCCCGCCACCGAGGCGGCCGGCCTTGTTCCCAACGTATTCCTCCGCAAAGGTTCCACCCTGCTCAAGGATAAGGACTATGAGGGTGCCGCCGCAGCCTTCAAGGAGGTTGTAGCCCTTACCCCGGAGGACGGACAGGCCAACCTGCTGCTGGGCCAGGCCCTCATGCAGAACAACGACCTTGCCGGCGCCACCGAGGCCCTGGAGAAAGCCGCCGAGCTGGGAAAGGCCGACCAGGCCAACAAGCTGCTGGCCAACGCCTATCTCAAGGAAGGCCAGGCCCTGCTGAAAGCCAACAAGACGGCCGAAGCCATCGCCGCCCTGGAGAAATCCAACGGTTATAACGAAAGCGCCAACGCCTACAAGCTCATTGCCAGTGCGTACACCAAGGCCAACAAGACCAAGGACGCCATCAACGCTTACAAGAAGTATCTGGAAGTGAGCCCCAACGCCAAGGACGCCGCCGACATAATGTTCACCATTGCCGCCACTGCCCAGAAGGCCGGCGACAAGGCTACCGCCAAGGAATATTACAACAAGCTCGCCGGCGACGCCAAATATGGCGCCCAGGCCCAGGCTCAGCTGAAGACCCTCTAAAAAGTTTTTCGGCCAAAAAAACTTTTCAAACTCTTTCTGCTAAAGGCCTTCCAGTGTGCTGGAGGGCCTTTTTTTGCACTTATCCGTGTTATTCTTGAAAACACGGATAAGTATATGGTACTTTGCATGCAAGGAGCCCGGCACTAAGGCCGGGATTGCATGTATGAAAAACAGATTGTGGGGGTTGGCCATCCCCCTTGTAATGGCCCTGTGCGCCTGTGAACCCCTGGATGACGACCGGGAAGAACACGTTCAGAAGACAGCGTCGCTCATCTCCCTGGACGAGGTGGCGGAACTGCTGGCGTCCGTTCCCATCGGCACGGAGCAGATGACGGAAGTGATGGACGCGGCTTCTTCGTCGGCAGGGAACGGATACGACGAAGAATACCGGATGCGGAACCTGTTCGAGGCTCCGGGAACGGGTGTCGGGGAGGAGGCCGATGCCACCAAGGCCGGGGAACGCTACCAAACGCCGCTGCGGGAACTGCTGTCACAGGCGGTGAAAAGGAAGTTTGCTACCAAGGCCGATGACAATCCGGAAGAGGCCCTGGTGTACCTGGATTCCCTCTCCGCGTCCGATGTGCAGATTTACTGGCCGTATTCAGAGAACTGGGATCAGGAGAGCCTGCCCATTATCACGTACGACCCGGGCGACCAGGCAGAAGAGAATGAAGGGTATGCCCTCCAGCCCGACGGCTCGGTGAAAAAAGTGATGGTGAACGAGAATATGGCCCGGGAGGGAGCCGTATGGGTGGTGAACCGCAATGCCGACGCCCAGCACAAAACCCTGGAGATGTTCCGCCGGGAAGACCCTTCCTGGGGGCAGGGCGGAGGAGACATCGTGGTTCGGCCCGCTGCTACAAAAGCCGGAGAGGACGATGTTAAAACACTCATTCTGAGAAGTTTCAAAGTGAGCAGGCAGTTCGACAGCTGGTTTGCCGGAGGAGCCGAGTTCTTCGTGAAGGTTGGGGCCGTGGAGAACCTCAACGCCACCACCGAGGCTGAACTTCGGCTGTACACGCCGTCCATCACGGACTTCATGGTGGTGGTGCGCCGCAAAGAAGTGGGCAAAGAGCTCAAACTCAACACCCTGCTTGTGTCGGAATGGACCGGCCAGCTCTCCGACATTGCCCTGTTGTGCATAGAGGACGACGGCGGCACGCGGACCTCGTGGAAATGTTCCATAGTGGGAAAATACAATTCCAAGCAGTACGGCTTCGAGTTGGAATTCCCCCTGAACATTCGGGACGACATAGTGTGGCGGGGCTCCCTGACCAGGGCCTCCATCGAAAAATTCAACGGAAAAGAAGCTTCCTTCGGCGACGTGAAGATGGTCCTGGAACTGATCTGACCCTTTCAATCAGATATGTGCATAAAAACGGCCTGCCGAGCACGGAAATGGCCGGTTTGGTGTCTGTCGGGGGTGAAAATGGCCCACCGAGCACGGAAACGGCCGGTTTGGTGTCTGGCGAGGAAAAACGCACAGATGATTGCCACACATTCTCCCGGAAGTGATTGATAAACAATTATTTGAAAAACGCCCGATGGAAATCCCCCGGAATGGGAATGACCTTTGCCATTGACTATTTTTCTAGTTGTTGATAATCAGCCCGTTACAAAACACCTTGTGACAATCCCCTGAGCGCTGAATGGTTCTTTAACAAGCAAGGCATAATACCAGCCAACGCAAAACAACCGGATTCTTGCATTGAGCCCCCAAAAAGCATGGTAACATCATGTTATTACAGATTTGCTTCTTTGTAATAACTTCCCTACTTTTGTCTCGGAAATGGACAAAAGCATGGAAACCACCGTCATTCGCATAGGGAACAGCAAGGGAATCATCATCCCGGCCGCCATCCTGAAAAGAATGGGGGCGAAAGAAGGAAGCAACGTGCGGCAGGAAGACTGGATACAAGAAGATGACTGAAGCGCTGGAATTGTTGGCACCGGCCAGGACGGCCCAGATTGGCATCGCGGCCATCGACTGCGGGGCGGACGCCGTGTATATCGCCGGGCCGGCCTTCGGGGCCCGGCAGGCAGCCGGGAACCCGGTGGAAGACATTGCCCGGCTGTGCAGCTACGCCCACCGTTTCGGCGCAAAGATTTACGCAACCGTAAACACCCTGGTTTACGAAAACGAGCTGGAAGAGGTCCGCTCGCTGGTCAAAGACCTGGAAAAGGCCGGCGTGGACGCCCTGATTGTCCAGGATCCGGCCGTACTGGAACTGGCAAAGGACACCTCCCTGGTGATGCACGCCTCTACCCAGTGCACCCTTCTCACCCCCGAGAAAGCCCGCCTCACGGAGAGCCTGGGCTACGGACGGCTGGTGCTGGAGCGGCAACTGTCCCTGGACCAGATCAAGGCCATCCGGGCGGCTACTACGGCAGAACTGGAATTCTTTGTGCACGGGGCGCTTTGCGTGTGCTACAGCGGGCAGTGCTACCTCTCCGAACACCTCACCGGCCGCAGCGCCAACCGGGGGGCCTGCGCCCAACCCTGCCGGAGCCTGTACAACCTGGAAGACGCTGCCGGAAAGGTGCTGGTGCGCAACAAAGCGCTGCTTTCCTTGAAAGACTACAATCTGCTGCACCGCCTCGGGGAGCTTGCCGATGCCGGTATAGTGTCATTCAAGATCGAGGGCCGGCTCAAGGGCGAATCCTACGTGCGAAACGTGGTAAAAGCCTACTCGGAGGCGCTGGACGCCCTGGTGGCCCTGCATCCGGAACGCTACCGGAGAACTTCCTTCGGCAAGGTGAAAGGCGGCTTTACGCCCAATCTGGACAAAACCTTCAACCGGGGCTATACGGAGCTTTTCCTGGACGGCCGGCGGGGGCAATGGGCCTCCATGGACGCACCCAAATCCATGGGAGAGTACATCGGCACGGTGAAAAGCCTTACCCGGGACGGACTGGTGATTGCACCGGAGCATCCTTCCCTGAAACTCTCCAACGGAGACGGCCTTGCTTTTGTGGGCAAGGACGGAAGCATCGTGGGTTTCCGGGCCGACGTCTGCGACGGCCTGCATGTCCGCTGCAAGCGGGTTGAGGGGTTGAAGGAAGGGGGCAGGCTATATCGGAACATCAGTGCAGCCTTCGAAAAAGAACTCGCCGCCAACAGGCCGGAACGACTGCTGGCGGCCGATATCCGCTTCTGCCTGAAGAACGGCCGGGCCATCGCCACCGCCACGACGGAGGACGGGCGGACGGCCCAGGTGGAAACAACGGTCGGCTTTGACGCCGCCCGGGAGCAGGAAAAGATGCTGGAGACCGTCAAAGTGCAGCTGCAGAAAACCAGCGGGCACTACGCTTTCTCCGTGTCGGCCGTAGAAATGGAGGGGTTGCTGCCGTTTATGCCGGCGTCCTTCCTCAACGGCATCCGCCGCTCGCTGGCGGAAGAGCTGGACAGGCTTCCGGTGAACGCGCTGCCGCTGAAAAGGGGCGTAAAAACGAGCAGTGCCGACGAAAGCAGCCACCAGGGGGGTACGGAACTCATGCGGAGCAAGTACTGCATCCGCCACGAACTGGGTCTCTGCCCCAAACAAGGAAAGGCCCCGAAAGCGGAGCCTTTGTACCTTCTGAACGCTGGCCGCCGCCTCCGGCTGGACTTCCACTGCAAAGAGTGCGAGATGACGGTGACAGACTCCTAGCTTTAGCGCATGTAGAACACAAAGCGGTTCTTGTCGTAAAAGTCCTTCACCAAGTCGGTCTGCGAATAGCCGGACTCCTTGAAGAGCGCCTCGGTTTCCTTGCCCAGCACCTCGTTGATTTCCGTGAGGCCCTTGCCTTCCGGAGACAGGAAGCGTTCCGACCAGCGGGCCACGGCCTTGTAGTACATCAGCGGGTTGTCGTCCGGGACGAAGAGGGCCTGGGCGGGCTCGTATTCCACCACATTGCGCCTGAGATCCGGTTTCTCCTTTTCCATGATGTAGGGCGGATTGGACAGCACCAGGTCGAATTCGCCATAATTGAACTCCTGCTCCGTGTCCAGGATATCGGCAGCCACGAAAGTGGGCGCCAGGGCCCCTTCGGCCTTTAACTGGAGGGAGAAATTCTGGTTCCTGGCCACCGCCAGGGCGGGTTCGGAGATATCTACGCCCACCACCCGGGAGCCGGGAACGGCCAGGGCCAGCGACCAGGCGATGTTGCCGGACCCCGTGCAGAGGTCCAGGATTCTCACCGGCTCGGCCGACTTGCCGTAAGGGATTCGCATCCGCTTGATGCGGCCGGCGATTTTGATGGCCTCCCGCACCAGCAGTTCCGTCTCCGGACGGGGAATGAGCACGTCTTTGTTCACATGGAAACTGTGGCCGCAGAACTCGGTTTTCCCTATCACGTACTGGATGGGCTCCCCGGCCTGCAGGCGGACCATCGCCTCGGCCAGCGGCTGGACGGATTTCTTGTCTATCTCGTACTGCGGCTCCACGATATGCGTATAGCTCTTGGTGCCGATAAGCTCCTCGCAGAGCATCAGCACAATGTTCCGCGCCTCCGCAGTGGGATACAGATTCTCCAGGGCGCTCACCCCCTGCCTGATGAAATCTACCAGCAGCATCCTCAGGCGTTTTCGATGATTTGGGTGAGGAAGGCGGTAAAGTCCATGCCGGCGGCACGCACCATCTTGGGCACCAGCGAAGCGTTGGTCATGCCCGGGATGATGTTCACCTCCAGGAAATAAATGCCGTCCTTGGCCGCAATGTAGTCCAGACGGACGAGGCCCTTGCAGCCCAGCCGCTTGTAAATCCGGCAGGAAATGTCCTGGACCTCCCGGGCAAGGCTGTCCGGAATTTGTGCAGGACACACCTCCCGGCTAAGGCCGTTGTATTTGGCATCGTAGTCGAACCAGCCGGTAGACGAGATGATTTCTATTACCGGGAGGGCCTTGACCTGCGCCCCGTCGAAGTAAACGGCGCAAGTGAGTTCATGTTCGGGAGGAATGGCAGCCTCCACCAGCACGGTATTTCCCTCGGCAAAGGCATAGCGGATGGCTTCCGGAAGGTCTTCGGCCTTTTCCACCCTGGTGATGCCGAAACTGGAACCGCCGTTGGTGGGCTTCACGAAGAGGGGAAGGCCCAGATTGGCCACGGCCTTGGCACTGAAGGCCTCCACGTCCTCTCCCTGCCGGATGAAGGCGTCCGGGGCCAGTTTCACATAGTCCAGGCCGCGCAGATAGCTCTTGCAGGAATATTTGTCGAAGGCGACGGTGGTGACGAAGGCGCTGCAGCTGGAATGCGGAACGCCCAGCATTTCCAGATAGCCCTGCAGCAGGCCGGTTTCTCCGGGAGCCCCGTGCTGCATGATGTAGGCGAAGTCGAACTTCACCTTCTCCCCCAGCACCATCACGGAAAAATCCGTCTTGTCCACTTCCGGCTGCGCACCCTCCGGGAAGGGCATCCGCATGGAATTGGCCTTGCGCATGGCCACCAGCTTCCACTTGCCGAAGCGGGCGAAAATCTCATAAACGTCGTATTGGAACTCGTCGATACGGGAGGCGGTGAATTCCCCGCTGCGGCAAGAGACCTCCCATTCGGAGGAGTCGCTGCCATAAATGACGGCAATAGACTGATACTTGGACATCTTATTCGAAATAATAATTTTCAAGGTCTGTAATTTCCGGCGTGGAGCCCTCTGTCTTGGGCTGGCAGAAAGATTCCTTGGACCACTCCGGGAACACATCGGAGGCCGATATGCCCAGCGTTCCGTCCTTCAGGACTTTCTGCATCCAGAGGCCCCAGATGGGAAGGGCCATGTTGGCGCCCTGTCCCAGGCTGTTGTTGGTAAAGTGCACATAGCGGTCTTCGGCCCCCACCCATACGCCGGCGGTGATGGAAGGCGTGTAGCCGATGAACCAGCCGTCCGAGTTGTCGTTGGTGGTGCCGGTCTTCCCCGCAATCTCTCCCTTGAGGCCGTATCGGAAGCGCAGGCGTCCGCCCGTTCCGCCGTCCACCACGGCGCGCATCATCTGGATCATCTCCCCGGTGGAGCGGAGGGAAAGCACCTCGTGCTTGCGGTCCGAGAAGCTGCCCAGGATGTTCCCGTCGCTGTCCTCGATGCGGGTGACAAAGAGCGGATTGGTATAAACGCCGCCGGAAGGGAAGGTATTGTAGGCGGTAACCATGTCGTACACCGAAAGGTCCGCCGCACCCACGCAGAGGGAGACCACCGGGTCTATGAAGCCGCCGATTCCCATCTTCCGCATCATGTCCACCATGGAAACGGGCCCGAGCTGCTGCATCAGGTAGGCCGATACCGAGTTGGAACTGTGGGCCAGGCCCCAGGTAAGGTCTACCATGGTGCCGTCGGCATGGGTGTCCGTCGGGGTCCAGGTCTGGTCTCCGTTCACCACGATCACCACCGGGGAGTTGCGCACAGGGTCGCACGGAGTCATGCCGGATTCCATGGCCAGGGTATAGATGAAGGGCTTTACGGTGGAGCCCACCTGGCGGCGCCCTTGCCGCACGTTGTCATATTTGAAATAGCGGTAGTCCGGACCGCCCACATAGGCCTTCACATGGCCGGTTCCGGGCTCGATGGCCATGAAGGCCGCCCGGAAGAAGGACTTGTAGTAGCGGATGGAGTCGTCCGGGGTCATGAGCGTATCCCTGTAGCCGGGGGCGTCCCAGGTGAACACGCGCATTTGCACGGGCTCCGAGAAGCTCTTCTCAATTTCCGCGTCGGTGTGCCCGGAGGCCTTCATCATGCGGGTACGGTCGCTCCAGCGGCGTGCCTGCCGGAGGGTGGTCTCTATAACCTTCTTGTCCGTATCGGCCGTGAAAGGAGCGTTCTTGCGGTTCTTGAGCTCCCGGAAGAAGGCCCGCTGGAGGTCCTTCCCCAGATGCTCCGCAATGGCTTCCTCTGCATAGCGCTGCATCTTGTAGTTGATGGTGGTATAGATGCGGAGGCCGTCCCGGTCCAGGTCGTACTGGCTTCCGTCGGACTTGGTGTTCTTGTTCAGCCAGCCGTAAAGAGGGTCATCGGCCCAGAGGAGGGAATCCACCCTGTAGTCTTCCGGCGTGGAATAGGCCGAGCGCTTGGGCTTGCCGGCACTCATGGTGCGGCGGAGCATGTCCCGGAAATAAGGGCCGACGCCGGTGGTCCGGTCTCCGCTGCGGGTGTGCAGGGTGATGGGAAGCTGCTGCAGCGAGTCGCATTCGGCCTCGGTGAGGTAGTGCATATCCCCCATGCGGCTGAGCACCAGGTTCCTGCGCTTGAGCGCATAGTCCGGATTCAGGACGGGATTGTAGCGGGTGGGCTTGTTCACCATACCCACCAACACGGCGCTCTCTTCCGGCTGCAGCTCCGAGGGATGCTTGCCGAAGAACTGGCTGGAGGCTGAGGCTATTCCGTAGGAGTTGGAGCCGAAGAAGATGGCGTTGAGGTACATGTCCACTATCTCTTCCTTGGTGTAGTTGCGCTCCAGCTTGATGGCGGTAATCCACTCCTTAAGTTTAATCCAGACCATCTTGACCTTGCCTACATGTTCCCCGCGGGGGTACAGGGTCTTGGCCAGCTGCTGGGTGATGGTGGAACCGCCGCCCTGGGAGGAATCCCGGGAAAGCAGGGTTTTGAAGAGCACGCGGGCCAGCGACTCGAAGTCTACCCCGGAATGCTTGTAGAAGCGTTTATCCTCCGTGGCCACGGCGGCCTGCACCAGCGAGGGAGCCAGTTCCTCATACCCTACGAACACACGGTTCTCTATATGATAAGTGGTGATGATCTCCCCTTCCTCCGCAATCACCTGGGTGGCCAGCTTGGAATCCGGATTCTCCAGCTCTTCTATGGAGGGGATGTCGGCAAAGGCCCAGACAATGCACAGAAGCACCAGGAAGGCCACTATGGGGGTGACCAGCAGGATCCAGAACCACTTTACTATTTTCTTCTTGACAGTATCGGTCATCTCAAAAAAATTTGTATGCGCACAAGACCTAAGGTCTTGCAGCGGAATCCAGTTTACAAAAATAATCAGAAAATTTGGAAAATTCCCCGGATTGTGCTTTACTTTGCAAAAGAATTCGGGCTTCGGCCCTCAATAAACAGACTATGCAGGGTAAAAATTTAGTGATCGTAGAGTCTCCCGGCAAAGTGAAGACCATTCAGCAGTATCTGGGAAAAGAGTATCTGGTGAAAGCTTCCATCGGCCATATCCGGGATCTGGAGGAGCATAAGCTCAGTGTAGACGTGGAACACGGGTTCCAGCCGGAATACGTAATCCCCGCCGGAAAGAAGAAGGTGGTGGCGGAGCTCAAGAAACTCTCGGCCGATGCAGAAACCGTCTGGCTGGCTTCCGATGAGGACCGCGAGGGAGAAGCCATCTCCTGGCACCTTTCGGAAACGCTGGACCTGCCCAAGGAGAAAACCCGCAGGATTGTCTTCCACGAAATTACCAAAAACGCCATCCTGGAGGCCATCGGGCATCCCCGGGACATCGACATGAACCTGGTGGACGCCCAGCAGGCCCGCCGCGTGATGGACCGTCTGGTGGGCTTTGAACTCTCCCCCATCCTGTGGCGCAAAATCCAGCCGAAGCTCTCGGCCGGCCGCGTGCAGAGCGTGGCCCTGCGCCTGATTGTAGACCGGGAGAAGGAAATCATGGAATTCCGGAGCGAACCTTATTACCGGGTAGACGCCGTGTTCTCGCCGCTGCAGACCAACATTCCCATAAAGGCCACGCTGGACTCCCGCTTCGGCAGCGGGGAAGAGGCCCGGAAGTTCCTCACGGACAGTATCGGCGCCACTTATACCATCGCCTCCATGGAGAAGAAGGAAGGCACCCGTTTCCCGGCGCCCCCCTTCACCACCTCCACCCTCCAGCAGGAAGCGGGCCGGAAGCTCCACTTCCCGGTGTCCACCACCATGCGGGTGGCCCAGACGCTGTACGAGCGGGGTCTCATCACCTACATGCGTACAGACTCCACCAACCTGTCTTCCCTTGCCATCGGCACGGCCAAGAAATACATCTCGGATCACTACGGGGAGGAATATCTCCATTCCCGGCAGTACCGCACCCGTTCCAAGGGCGCCCAGGAGGCGCACGAAGCCATCCGCCCCACCTACATAGACCAAGTGGGGATAGAGGGCACGGCGCAGGAGAAAAAACTGTACGAACTCATCTGGAAGCGCACCTTGGCTTCCCAGATGGCCGAGAGCCGCGTGATGAACACCGCGCTGAAGGTGGCCTCCGACAAGCGCCCGGAACTTTTTGGCGTACAGGCCGTTGAACTGCTCTTCGACGGGTTCATGAAGGTGTACATGGAAGGAAGGGACGAAGAATCCGAAAACCCCGGAGAGGAGGTAATCCTGCCTCAGATGAACCCCGGCGACAAGCTCCTGGACAAGGAAATCACCGCTTCGTGCAAATACACCCAGCCGCCCGTCCGCTACTCGGAGCCCACCCTGGTGAAGAAGCTTGAGGAACTGGGTATCGGCCGGCCTTCCACTTATGCCACCACCGTGGACACCCTCACCCGGGGACGCGGCTATGTTACCAAGGGAGACAAGGAAGGACAGCAATTTCAGGTTACCAATTACACCCTGTCCGGAGGTACGGTCCGCTCTTCGCAGAAGAAGGAAACCGTGGGGGCCGAAAAGGGAAAACTGCTGCCGCAGGAGATTGGCCTCATTGTAACCAACTACCTGGTGGAGCATTTCACCGACATCCTGGACTACGATTTCACAGCCACCGTGGAGGCCGATTTTGACGAGGTGGCCGAAGGGAAGAAAGCCTGGCAGGACACGATTGCCAACTTCTATGCCCCCTTCCATTCCCACGTGGAAGAAGTGCTGGCAGAAAAGGCCTACAGCAAGGTTTCCCGGGAGCTGGGGACGGCGCCGGACGGGCAGAAGGTGATAGCGGCCTTCGGGAAATTCGGCCCTTATGTGCAGAAGGGAGAAGGGGAAAACCGCCAGAGCGCTTCGCTGGGAAAGGGTCAGCTGATAGAGACCCTCACCCTGGAGGAAGCCCTGAAACTGCTGGAGCTGCCCCGCACCGTGGGCCAGAAGGACGGAGTGGACATCATCGCCCTCAAGGGCCGGTACGGGCCGTATCTGAAATATGGCGACAAAAACATAAGCCTGCCCCGGAACGAAGACCCGCTTACCATAAGCCTGGAAAAGTGCATAGCCCTTATAGATGAATCCCTCAAGGAAAAACCGGCGCCCGCCTTCATAGCCGAATTCGGGGACATCAAAGTGGTGAACGGCCGTTACGGTCCATATATTAAGCTGGGAGATTCCAATTATAAAATTCCCAAAGGAACGGATGCTTCCGCCCTCACGGAAGCTGATTGTCAAGCCATTATAGACCATTCAGAGCCTACCGTCAAATTCAAGAAAAGGAGTAAAAAATAAAAATTTTTTTGTATTTTTGCGGCAGAAGTTAAAAACTGTAAGATATGCCTAGTTACCACATCGACCAAATAGACCAAAAAATCCTTTCTTTTCTGGTAAAGAATGCCCGCATGCCCTTCCTGGAGATCGCCCGCGAATGCGGCGTTTCCGGCGCGGCCATCCACCAGAGGGTTAAACGTCTGGAGGCCAACGGCGTAATTACGGGCTCCCGCCTTCTTGTAAAGCCGCAGGCCCTGGGACTGAACGTGTGCGCCTTCGTGAGCATTTCCCTCTCCGAGTCAACCAAGTATCCGGAGGTGATTGCCAACCTCAAGCGGATTCCGGAAATTGTGGAGTGTCACTTTGTAACCGGGAAATACGCCATTCTGGCCAAACTGTACTGCCTGGACAACGACCATCTGATGGAAGTGCTGCTGAACACCATCCAGAAGATTCCGTACATCCAGTCTACGGATACGATGATTTCCCTGGACGAGCCCATCGAGCGCCAGGTGTGGGTGAAGGATTTCCAGAATACGACTTATTCCGGCCGGGGCTAGTTCCCTCGTGGAAGCAGCGGCAGGACGGCCTGGGCAAGGGCTAGGTCTTCCGGCGTGGTGATTTTGAGATTGTACCGCTCTCCTTCGGTGAAGGTGAGCGGTATTCCGTATTGTTCGGCCACCGAGGCATCGTCTGTGAACGCGGTGTCGAAGCCTTGCGTATAGGCAGCCTTAAGTTTTTCACTGTGAAAGATTTGCGGGGTTTGCGCGCCGAAGACCCGGCTGCGGTCCAGGCGCTCTCCGGAAGAAACCAGCCGGCCACTTGCATCGCGGTCCAGCAGCTTGAGCGTTTCTACGGACGGCGTCACCGGAATGAGGGCGGGCACCAGCTCCGCCTCCTCCCAGAGTCGGCGGACAAGCGCGGCCGAAAGCAGCGGGCGCACGCCGTCGTGAATGGCCACCAGGGCCCCGTCCGGCACATATTCCAGCGCGTTTTTCACCGAGTGGAAACGGGTGAAGCCGCCTTTGACCAGCCGCTGGCGGCAGCGGAAACCGGCTTCCAGACAGTACTGCCGCCACGGAACCACGTGGGCTTCCGGCAGGGTGGTGATGATCTGGATGTCCGGACAGGCCTCCAGGAAACGCTCGATGGTAAGGCGCAGGATGGGCTTTCCGTCCAGCTCCATAAACTGCTTGGGAACAGGGCCGCCCATCCGCGTTCCCGTTCCCCCCGCCGTGACAATCAAATACCTTTTTCTGCCCATAAGCCAAATAATTTACGCGAATGTAAGATTTTTTTCTTAATTTTGAACGATTATTCATTAATTGAGAATTAGACTTATACAATATGGCGTTTCGATTTCTGAATCAAGAACTGGCTATAGACCTGGGCACCGCCAACACGGTCATTTTCCAAAATGACCAGATTGCCCTGGACGAACCGTCCATCGTAGCCATCGACAACCAGACGGGGAAATGCATCGCCCTGGGCCAGAAGGCCAAACTGATGCACGAGAAAACCAACCCCGGCATCAAGACGGTGCGGCCCCTGAGGGACGGCGTAATTGCCGACTTCAACGCAGCGGAAATGATGATCAGGGGGTTCATCAAGCAGGTGAATTCCCGTCACCGCAGCCTCTTCGCCCCCAACCTCAAACTGGTGGTGGGCATTCCTTCGGGTTCCACGGAAGTGGAAATCAGGGCCGTCCGGGACTCCTCGGAGCATGCCGGCGGCCGTGATGTATACCTGATTTACGAGCCCATGGCGGCGGCCCTCGGTATCGGCCTGGACGTAGAGGCCCCCAAGGGCAACATGGTGGTGGACATCGGCGGCGGCACCACGGAAATTGCCGTAATCTCCCTGGGCGGCATAGTCCAGCAGGATTCCATCCGCGTAGCCGGCGATGTGTTCACGGCCGATATCCAGAACTACCTGCGCCAGCAGCACGTAATCAAAGTGGGGGAAACCACGGCCGAGAAAATCAAGATTGCCGTGGGCGCTGTAATTCCCCAGCTGGACGTGGAGCCGGAGCCGTTCCTAGTCCGCGGCCCCAACCTGATGACCGGCCACCCCGTAGAGGCCCTCATCCCCTATCAGGAAATCTCCCACTGCCTGGACAAGTCCATCGCCCGCCTGGAGGCCTCCATCCAGCAGGTGCT